>Ga0256405_10008476_pt1 | contig 14712 bp, 11 predicted proteins | sample RumenRJG_02DNA_FD_189096 | JGI IMG/M metagenome (GOLD analysis project Ga0256405, IMG submission 189096) | Bovine rumen microbial communities from Lethbridge, Alberta, Canada - RJG_02 | ecosystem: Host-associated > Mammals > Digestive system > Stomach > Rumen | place: Canada: Alberta... | reverse complement strand
AATTGAACGAGGTTGGAATAAATACCGTTGATGAATTGAACGACATCGGCAGTCAGGAAGCATGGCTGAAAATTAGAGAAATAGATGAAAGTGCATGCTTAAATAGGCTAATGGCATTAGAAGGAGCTATACAGAACATTCGCTGGCATGATTTATCCTCCGAGGATAAAGACAATCTCAGGGATTTTTATCACTCAGTGAAATAACCATTGCTGTTAGTTAAGATTAAATATTTTCTTATAATACTGTGAAATAAGTTTAAATTATTTCGCATGTATAAGATAAAGTTTGAACTTCATAATATGACTTATAAAATTAATTCTGTGATTTTATGACTAAGCAAGATTTAAATTGGAAATGGTATGATTCAGTCATTGCAGTGCTCTTAATCATCATGGCAGTGTTTTCAGCAATCATTAATGACTGGATGCTGGCAATTGTATCCTTAGCATTGCTTGGAATAATTATTCTGATGTTTTGGAAAGACATCTATGTTTTCATAGCTGATTATCATTTGAAAAGGGAAAACTTTGACAAGGCACATTCACTCTGCGATAAGGTGTTATGCAAGGATGAAAAATGCATACTTGCTTTGAATGAAAAAGCTGAAATCTTAAAGACTGAAAAGGACTATGAAAAAGCCTTGAAATACTGCAATAAATCTATAAAAGAAAATAATGCTTATTTTCCAACATGGATATTGAAATCTGAAATACATGATGCCAGATTGGAAAAGGAAGAAGCAGAAAAGGCCATTGAAAAAGCAGAAAAGATAAAGTTGGATTTTGAATCCAAAAAACTGCACAATAGAATTTTATCAAAGATTTATGGTTTCGATTAACCATTAAATCTTATTTTATCTGCTTTAAACAAACTAAAAAATTATCGGCAATATTTCTATAAATTTATTTTTTTTATACAAGATTTTTAAAAAACATTTATCAATGTCTATTTAAATAAAAAGAAGATTAAAAAACTATTTTTAATAAAAAATGAAAATTTTAAAAAAAACTACTTTTAAATAAAAAAAGACGATTTGCAAAAAATCAAGCAAATCCAAGTAATAATCCTATATTGTAAACTGCAAATGAAACTATGAATGCAGTGATAATTGTAACTGCTGTCATGACCATTGGCCATTTCCAGCCTCCGGTTTCCTGCTTTACAGTTGCAAGAGTTGCAAAGCATGGAACATAGAGCAGTACAAACACCATGAATGCATATGCTGAAAGTGGTGTGAAAACCCCCTGCATGGCATTCATCATGGCAAAGCTTCCTTCAGCCACTCCGAATAATGAACTGAATGTGGATACGACAACCTCCTTTGCAACCAGACCGAATAGTATGGAAACAGAAGCCTGCCAACTGCCAAATCCAAGAGGAGCAAATATCGGAGCGATTGCGGTTCCTATCATGCCTATGAAACTTTCCTGTGATCCGTAGGTGACTCCTGCAGGGAAGCTGCTTAAAATCCAGATTACTACAGCTGCGGCAAGAATAATCGTACCTGCCTTCCTGACAAACCCATAAGATTTCTCCCAGGTATGCATGAGAATGCCTTTTGCAGTAGGCATTTTGTAATCAGGCAGTTCCATTACAAAAGGAGCGGATAAATCCTTGAACAATGTCTTCTTAAGCATGTATGCGACGATGATGGCCACTATTATTCCTATCATGTACAATGAAAATATCACTATGCCCTGCAAGGATTTGACAAAGAAAGCACCTACAAGGAGCAGATAGACGGGATATCTTGCAGAACATGACATGAATGGAATAAGGAACATTGTTATAATCCTATCCTTTTCATGCTCCATTGTCCTTGTTGCCATAATGCCCGGAACACCGCATCCAAATCCGAGAATCATTGGGATGAAGGCCTTTCCATGCAGTCCAACAAGCTTGTGCATTACCCAGTCCATTACAAAAGCCGCTCTGGCCAGATATCCGCTGTCTTCAAGGAAGCTTATAATGAAGAACAGAATGGCGATTTGAGGAACGAAAACAAGCACTCCTCCAACTCCGCCGATTACGCCGTCAACTAAAAATGATGAGAGCATTGAATGTCCGAGAATCGAAATAATCCACTCCCCCAGAAGATTGAATCCTTCTCCAATTAAATCCTGGAATGGAGCTCCAACCACGAATGTTATCTCAAAGGTTAGAAACATGATTAGTAAAAATATTGGAAGGCCGAAAATCCTGTTGGTCACGATATTGTCAATTTTATCAGTAATAGTTTCCTTTTCCACTTGGGGCTTGAATAGAACTTCCTTGAGCAAACCATCGATAAACGCATACCTTGCATTTGCAATGATCTCTTCACAGCTTTCGCCGTAAATGGATTCCAAATGGCTTCTGACATCATCAGTTGTTTTCAGGATCCTGTTTCTTTTGGGTGAGTTTTCCACCATGTCAAGAACTATTTCATCGTTTTCAAGCAGTTTGATTGCAATCCAGCGTGATGGAGCTTTGCTCATATTTTTATCTTCATCTATGACCTCTTGAAGTTCAGTTAAATGCTCGAATAGCTCGGGACCATAAACCAGCCTTTCAACTGTATCAACAGGATGTTCTGCAGCATATTCAATAGTTTCAAGCAATCTGTTTATGCCGATATTAGAATTGGCTTCTATTTCAATAACAGGTACTCCAAGCAATTCAGACAAGACATCGTATTTGATTTCATAACCTTTTCTCTGGGCGAATTTATTCATATTTGAAGCAAGAACCAAATTAGCTCCAAGCTCCATCATTTGAACAGTCAAATACAAGTTCCTTTCCAAATTAGAAGCATCTACAACATTTACAATAACATCTGAGTCTTCATCTACAATAAAGTCCCTTGATACTATTTCTTCTATTGAATGAGCACTTAATGCATAATTTCCAGGCAAATCAACCACATTAACTCGCCTGCCATTAAAATCGTAGTGCCCCTCCGCCTTTTCAACTGTTTTGCCAGGCCAGTTTCCCACATGCTGATTCATACCAGTCAGCTGATTGAAGAGAGTGGTTTTTCCCACATTGGGATTGCCTGCAAAACCTATTTTCAAATCTGCCATAATACCTTTCCAAAATAAATTTTATCATCAGTTTAATTTAAAACTAAATGAAAGAAAAAATAGACATTTGATTAAAATTTTGATTAAAAAAAACCACAAAAATCCATAATCCGTTAGTCTACCCAAATATAGTATTACTTTTAATATATATGATATTTAAATTTTAGGTTAGCCAAATATTTTTACAAATCATGAAAAAGCATTAAAACTAAAAATTTAACGAATTGGAAAAGAAATAGCCAATAAAAAAAAATTTTCAAAAATAAAAACAAAAAACAACAACGAAAAAAGATAATACTCAATATAAAAAAACAAGTATTAAAAAAAATATTCTAAAAAAACATTAAAAATAGGCAAAAAACAGTGCCAAAAATAACTAAAAAAGATTAAAAATAGTTAAAAAACAGTGCCAAAAATAACTAAAAAAGATTAAAAATAGTTAAAAAACAGTGCCAAAAATAACTAAAAAAGATTAAAAATAGTTAAAAACGGTTAAAAAATAGAAAAAATAATTAAAATCTAAGAATTATGCACCATTCTCAGATTTCAAGCCTAATTTGACTTTCAGTTTTTCAATGAATTCGAAATCTCGTTCCTCATATACAATGGGATTTCCATATCCACAATTTGGACAATGGGCTTTCTTGCCATCTGCACAGTTTCCACAACCTGCACATCCCCCAACTCTTGTTTCATCGAATTCATATCCGCACATTCTACATTGCATATAGTTCACCTTCTTTTTTCTGCCAAATTGTTTTAAAAATATAATAGTTTGTTTTGCATAAAATATTATCTTGAATAATTTATTTTAATTTTTTTAAAGATATTTATAATTTGTTATCACTCAATAAAAAAATCATGATTTCAAGCTATAGCTCTCGGCCAGTACATTATGATAAACACACCTACAAGCGCTATACATGCACCAATTATATCAAATTGATCAGGAACAACATTGTCAATCTTCCAGCCCCACAGAACAGACAATGCAATGAATATTCCTCCATAGGCCGCATATGTCCTTCCAAATGTAGCAGGCTGGAATGTTGGAATAATACCATAAAGAATCAGCATTATGGCACCTAGAATTGCAAACTCAAAGCCCTTGCCTTCACGAAGCCATAACCAGACCATATATCCTCCTCCGATTTCAAAGAAACCAGCTATGATAAAGAATGCTAATGATTTTACAGTATCTATCAACATAAAACTCCTCTAAATAAAAATAAATATGATCAAATAAAGTTCCAAATCAGACTAAAATAAACTAATAAATCAAACTTCCAAATCAAAAATCAAAAACAAAGAAATACAAACGAACACTCAATAAAAAATCCGGTATTTTCCATAATCAATTAAAACATGAAAAATAGAGATTCAAAAATATCACATAAATTAAAATAAATTTTAAAATATTTTAAAGCAAAAACAAAATGAAAAAATAAAGAAAAAGAATTTGGTTAATAACCAAATTCCAGTTTAATTTAGATTATCCGAAACCTAGTGCCAGACCTACCATGTAAACAATGAATGCAACCACATAAGCGGTTATCAAAGTAGTAACTGACATTATTAAAGGCCATTTCCAGCCGCCGGTTTCCTGTTTGATAGTACCTAGCGCTGCGAAACAAGGGATGTATAACAGTACGAATACCATGAATACGTAAGCGGTTAACGGAGTAAAGATTCCATGCATTGCCGCCGCTATTCCCGCTCCCTCCTCGGCTACTCCGAAGAGTGAACTGAAGGTTCCGACTACAACCTCCTTAGCAACTAATCCGAAGATCAATGCTACTGCAGGTTGCCAGCTGCCGAATCCAAGAGGTGCGAATACAGGTGCTACTGCAGTACCAATCATACCGATTGCACTTTCTTGAGAACCATATTCCACTCCAGCTGGGAAACTGCTTAAAATCCATACAATAATTGCTGCTGCTAAGATAATGGTACCTGCTTTTCTTACGAATCCCCAGGATTTTTCTGCAGTGTGCATTAAAATACCTCTGAGGGTTGGGAGTTTATAATCAGGCAATTCCATTACAAATGGAGCGTCCATATCATCAAACAAGGTTTTTCTTAAAATAAATGCCACAATAATTGCTACAACAATACCTAAGACGTATAATGAGAAGATTACATTGGTCTGGTCTGCTGCAGCAAAGAAAGCACCTACTAATAATAAGTATACAGGCATTCTTGCAGTACAAGACATGAATGGAACAATCAGCATGGTGATTAATCTGTCTTTCTCGTTTTCCATGGTTCTTGTTGCCATAATACCTGGAATACCGCATCCGAATCCTAAAATCATAGGAATGAATGCTTTACCGTGCAGGCCAACTAAACTGTGCATTACTTTATCCATAACAAAAGCTGCTCTTGCAAGGTAACCACTGTCTTCCAAGAAACTAATGATCAAGAACAAGAGTATAATTTGTGGAAGGAACACTAATACTCCACCTACTCCGCCGATGATACCATCTACGATAAATGAGGTGAGCATTCCATCACCAAGAGCTGCTGCCACCATTTCACCTAAAATTCCAAATCCTTCATCAATCATGTCCTGGAATGGAGCTGCTACAGTAAATGTAATCTGGAACATCAGGTACATTATAATTAAGAATATAGGGAATCCTAAGAGTCTGTTAGTTACAATACTGTCGATTTTGTCAGTGAGAGTTTTCTTTTCGGTTGCAGGCTTGGTTAAAACTTCCTTAAGCAATCCTTCAATGTATGCATATCTTGCATTTGCAATAACTTCTTCACTGCTTTCGTTATAAATATCCTTAAAGTGTTTTTTCACTTTTTCAGTTGTATTTAAAATATTATTTCTTTTGGAAGAGTCTTCAATTCTATCAAGAATGATTTCATCATCTTCAAGCAATTTGATTGCAATCCAACGGGATGGGACATCACCCAAGTTCTTATCCTCTTCAATAGCAGTTTGAAGCTCATTTAAATGATCAAATAATTCAGGACCGTAAGATAATCTGTTTACTGTGTTAACAGGATTTTTTGCAGCCTCTTCAATAGTTTTTAACAATTGATCCTTACCGATTTTACTGTTAGCTTCAATTTCTACTACCGGCACTCCTAACAAGTCAGAAAGTTTTTTAGCATCTATTGTGTACCCTTTATCCTGAGCAAACTTGTTCATGTTCAGTGCAACAACCAAATTAGCTCCAAGCTCCATCATTTGAACTGTTAAATAAAGGTTTCTTTCAAGGTTGGATGCATCTATAATATTTACAATCACATCAGAGTCTTCATCTACAATGAAATCTCTTGATACAATCTCTTCGATTGAATGAGCACTTAATGCATAGTTTCCAGGCAAGTCGATAACGTCAACTCGGTTGTTATTATAATTATAGTGCCCTTCTGCCTTTTCTACGGTTTTACCTGGCCAATTTCCCACATGTTGGTTCAAACCAGTCAAATTGTTAAATAAGGTGGTTTTACCTACATTAGGGTTACCAGCTAAACCTATTTTTAAATTCGCCATAGTTTTACCTTTTAGTTAATGTTTTTTTAAAATTTTATAAACCATATATTTAATTAAAAATTAAAATCTGCAATTCTGATAGAAGAATATCAAAATGGAAGCATCGCCAATTAAACTTCCACTTTAATAAATTTAGCTTCTTCTTTTCTTAAACAAACCGCATATCCTTTAACTTTCAATTCTAAGGGATCACCGAGAGGAGCCACTTTTTCAAGCTTTATTGTTGCTCCCTTTACAAAACCCATACCGAGCAAATGTCTTCTCAGTTCGACATCTCCTCCTTGATAGGAAACCAGAGTACCTTCTTCTCCAGTTTTGAGTTCATTTAATGTTTTTATCATATTTCATAACCTCTCAATATTATAAAAATTAAGTTATTCAAATTTGATAGGAAATTTAGGTATGCCTAAAAAAATATTTTTTTAATAAAATTTTATTAATTTTGAGGTATTTTTTGCATATTAAAATTTTAAAAATTGGGTATTTTTAAATTAATAAATTATGAACTTTTTGTTGATTAAAATGAAAAAATAATAAAACTTTTATTAAAATTTAATTAAAAAGAGCCAAATAAAATGATTCAGCCCCCACACAAAATATTGTTTAGGTAGACCTAAAACCTAATATTAGTTTACATTTTTATCCTATATAAAGTTTAGGTTTAACAAAAAATAAAAAATTTTTTTAAGTTTGCCTAAAAATAAATATAGTTAACAATTAGTGTAAAAAAATCTCGATTAAACAATCAAAAAAGCAAATTAAAGATAATTAAAAAAAAATCAATTCGAAAAACATGAATTAAAATATATATAATATAAAGAAGGAAAACCATGAAGGAAAAATGCCCATATTGTGGAGAGGAAATACATTCAGAATATATATTCTGCCCCCATTGTGAAAACAGGCTGAAAGAAAAAAATTACAAGACAAAGAACCCCTTCCACTCGGATATGAAAGATGCTGAAATGAAAGCCACTAGAAAAGGAGTGCTGATCAAGCTGACGGGAATGATAATCCTATTAATAATTGGCCTGGCCATAGGCTTGATGAAGTAGCGCACCACACATTTGCCTTGAAATTTTTAAGATAGTTTATATTTAATATATTATTATTTTACAAATCAAAAATCAATCAAAAAATTATTTTCAAATCAAAAATCAATCCAAAATTATTTTCAAATCAAAACTGGTTTAAAATTTTTCCAACATGGCCAAAAAATAAATTTTTAGAGATTAAAAAAGAACAAACATAAAACTGAAAAAAATAATTATAAAACGCCCAAACACCCAATAAATAGTTTAAATTTCCCAAATACAAAAAATAATTATAAATACTCGTCTATTTTAAATTTAAGCATTCCTAAAAAATTAAAAAATAAAAAACTTTAAATACTATATAAAGCAAATAATAAATTATATCTTCAAATGTAGGGCTAAAAGATTAGTTTTACCAAAATTAGTAATAAATTACTTAGTTTTACTAAAATATTGGAAAAAAACTTAGATAGACCTAAAAAAGAATAATATAAATCTATTTTAGGAAAACCTAAATTTTTTTATTCCTTTTTGGTTTTATTGGCGAAAAACATTAAGAAATTTTTACTGATTAAATAAATAATAAAAACTAATTATTTTAAAACCTATGGCAAGATTATTGCAAAATTTATGGCGAAAATGAGGAATTTTGCAATTAAATAAAAAAGATATGGTGATATTATGAGAGAATATTATGACAAATGTATGGAACACAAACATGCACTTATTTTTTTAGGCGGAATTGCTACTGCAGTAGTTGGTAAGAAAATCCTTGAAGCTGAAACAACTAAAAACGCTTGCACAAATGCAATGGCTAAAGTCTTAGCTGTAAAAAGCGAAGCTGAAGAAGCTTTCCAAGACATAAAAGACAATGCAGAAGATATCGCTCTTGATGCTAAAGAAGCTAAAAAAGAAAAAATTTTAGTTGATGTTACTGACGACGAATAGATTTTTAAAGATCTATATGTCTAAAATCTTAGACTTGAAATTAAAAACCAATTATTTTCCGTAAAATAAATTGATATTATATTTCAAAGTCTAAGAGAGTTATTTTTTAAAGAAATTAGTTTTTCATGCAGCCTGTTTTTATAAATCTATTTCAAGATATCTTAAATGATCATAAAAAATTTGCATTTAATATATCAGGAAAGTATTTATAAAAATTTTGATTTTTCAAATATTAATAAAATCCAGAATAAAAGTCACTTTTTAAAGATTTTCCAAATATTCGAAATATCTAAAGAAAAATCACTTTTTAAAGGCGAGTAAAAAACTAATTCATACTAAATTTCAAGAGTGTTTATCCATGATTTATGATATTGTTTATGACAAAGGCACTCGTTTGAGAGTTCGAGCTGGTAAAGATGCTTTTACTGAAGGGGAAAGCTACGGACTGACTTCTGTACTACTTGAATATGATTTTATTGATGAATGTTTGATTTCCCATAGAAACGGAAGCATTCTCATCTATTATAATGATCCAGAAAAGAAAGGAACTATCCTTAAAATACTGGATAAAATCACACAAGACGATTTATTTGAAGCTAAACCTGATAATGCTTCTACTTCTAAAGAGTTGTCTGACAAATTCTTTTTAAGACTGGCTAAAAGATTTGTGAAGAGATATCTCTTCAAAATCATTCTTCCAATACCTTTAAGAAGAATAAGACTGCTAGCTCATGCAATACCTTACATATGGAGAGGGCTTGACAGCCTGACAAGCTTCAGAATCGATGTCGCCCTTTTAGATGGTACTGCAATTGCTGCTTCGTTATATAAAGGAAACTTCAACTCCGTCGGATCAATGATCTTCCTCCTTGGAATATCAGATCTGCTTGAAGACTACACAATGCAAAAGACCAAAAACACATTGAAAAACAGTCTTGCGCTCAATGTTGATAATGTCTGGGTAGTTGAATGCGATGACGAAGGCAATGAAGTAGAAAGCCTGAAGCCATTATCCAAAGTTAAAAAAGGTGAAAAGGTAAGAATCAGAACCGGAGCAATCATTCCTGTTGACGGAGTCATTGCAGATGGCGATGCGATGATTAACGAGGCCTCCATGACCGGAGAATCCCTTGCAGTTCATAAAACTGAAGGAAGAGCCGTTCATGCAGGTACTGTTGTGGAGGAAGGCTCCATCATTATTGAAGTGTCCTCCGTAAATGAAGAGACTCGATTGAATAAGATCATCCAGATGATTGAAGACTCAGAAGACTTGAAAGCGGGAGTCCACAGCAAAGCAGAAAAATTAGCAGATTCTATTGTGCCTTACAGCCTGCTTTTAACAGCATTGACTTATCTGATTACTAGAAATTCTGTTAAAGCATTGTCAGTCCTGATGGTTGATTTCTCATGCGCAATCAAACTGACTACTCCTATTTCCGTCATTTCAGCAATGAAAGAAGCTTCAGATAACAGAATGATGGTTAAAGGAGGAAAATTCCTGGAGGCTTATTCAACTGCAGACACTATCGTGTTTGACAAGACAGGAACCCTGACAAATGCAAGTCCGAAACTTGCAAAAGTCATACCATGCGGCAAATACGAAAGGGACGAGGTTTTAAGAATTTCAGCATGCATTGAAGAGCATTTCGCTCACAGCGTAGCTACTGCGATTGTCAAGCAGGCAGAAGCTGAAGGATTGAAACATGAAGAAGAACATAGTGAAGTTGAATATATAGTTGCTCACGGAATTTCCACAAAATATCATGGCAAGAAGGCCATCATCGGAAGCCGTCACTTTGTTGAAGAAGATGAGGGGATAAAATTCACTAAAAAGCAGAAGGAACTCATCGAAGAACAGGTGGCCCAATATTCAGTAATTTATCTGGCAATAGGCAAGAAGCTTCAGGGAATATTATGTATTGAAGACCCTGTAAGAGAGGAAGCACACGATGTAATCCAAGAGCTTAAATCATTAGGCATCGAGAATGTTGTAATGCTGACTGGAGACAGTGAAAATGCTGCAAGCAAGATAGCAAGCGATCTTGGCCTTACAAGATACAAGTCCCAGGTTCTTCCTGAAGACAAGGCAAACATCATCAACAGCCTCAAGAAAGAGGGACATCAAGTCATCATGGTTGGAGATGGAATCAACGATTCTCCTGCATTATCTGCAGCTGATGTTTCAGTAGCTATGAGAAACTCTTCAGACATTGCAAGGGAAGTAGCAGACATCTCACTGCTCAGCGATGACCTGTATGACCTGATAACCCTCAGGAAATTATCTGTTGGAATGATAGACAAGATCAATGCAAATTACAGACACATTGTGATGTTCAATGGAACATTGCTTGCTCTGGGAATATTCGGATTGATTACTCCAGGCACATCATCTCTGCTCCATAACCTGTCTACAATGCTCTTTGGAGTTAGAAGCACAAGATCCGTATTGAACAGCGAGGAACCCGTGCTTTTAGAAGCCAAATAATATTGAACTTAAAATGAATTGCAAAGTATTTGAAACAAACTTATAAATTTGACATTAATAAAAAATGTTAATTTAAAGAACATTGTTTGATTTACCAAGCAATTCATTATTTTTCTATTTTTAACAAATTAATAAAAATTAAAGATAATTAACTAATTTTAAGCAATAAAAATCTTTTTAAATCTATTTAAGCATTTATAAAAGCTAAAATTAATTTTTTTAGGAATACCTAAATTTTAGAAAAGTTTATATACTATTAAAACAAACTATAATTAACAAATATTTAGGTTCGCCTAAATATTTGTTGAAATAATTTTAATTAAACACATTCTTTAATTAGACATTGATTATAATGATTCTAAAAAAATATTCATATTTAATCTCTTAATACGTGTTGTCAAACAATAGAATTATTATAATCATTTATTAATAAGTAAACAAAACACATTTTCTTTTCCGACCGAATTAATTATTAATAATCTAATTAGTGAGAGAGTTAAAATTATTGATATAGACATAATTTGTCTCAATCTCCAAAATAGTACATAGAATTTATAGATAAAATGTCCCCAAATTTAAAAACCATAAAACCTAACTAAACATCCAAATACAAATATAAATTCTATGTACTGCCTCTAAATCTTTTTTTAAAAATTTTATCCCATTGAAAAAATTCACTCCAGCCCCGATTTTTTAATGAGTTTATCCAAATTCCATCCATTGAAAATATTCAACTCCCACTAGATTTTTTACCCAAAATTCAATCCATTGGAGTATCAGACCTTAGGCTCCATTTTTTTAATAAGAAATCCTAAAAAGACTATGATCATAGGAAAGAAAAGTCCATAAAGAACCAAAATCAAATTAGCTGGAACAACATCGCCCATGACAATGGAAGCCGCCAGAAGCAATGTAAGCACTATGACTGGAGCAAGAATAGCTAAAAAAGTGTAAATCATGATGAATGCATTCAGCTTCTGGGAATATTCCTTCAGCTTCATACGCATGTCAAAATTTATATCCTCTGCAATAATGCTTAATGAATTTGAAAGATTGCCTCCAACACGGAGGGTGGAAAGTATTTCAGAACTGGCACGGGACAAGCCTTTGGATTTTACTCTGGAATTAAGATGAATGAAAGCATTTTCAGTTGATTCACCATATCTCACCTCCCCTAGAAGCCTTGAAAATTCAACTGATAAGACCCCATAATCCGCTTTCACAACTGAATCAAGAGCATCAAATAGGCTTTTGCCGGACCTCAGTTCGGTTGACAACTGTCTCAGGGCATATGGAAGCTCATTTGAAAACTGGGAATATTTGTTCTGTCTTTTTATTTGAGGCATATAAACTAAAGCAATAGTTAAAAGAGCAAATAAAAGCAGTATCATAAGACCTATTTCAAATGAAACAAAGTAGCTGACAAATAGCACAATAATGATTAAAAGACTGAAAACCATAGCCCCAATCCTTATTAAAGACTTGAAATTCAAAATATTCTTATTTTCCAAAAATTCATTGAAAAAATCCTTTTTTAAATTCACATCAAATCTGCTATCCCCGCCCACTTTGTTTCTATCAAATCTTACACTATCATATTCCTTGATATTGCCATTTGAATATCTGTTCTCCAATTCTTCAAAGATATTGTCAGCACCCCGCTCCATGAAACTGCCAGATGATGAATTCTCTCCACCATCCCAATCTCCGAAGCGAGCAGATAAGAAACTCTTAATATTATCCCTGCTTAAAACACCTCCCCCGTGATTATTAGATGAATTTCCAATATTATCCAAGAATGATAATAAAAAATCAAGCAGGTTCAAGAAAAAATTTATTATGACATTAGTCAATCCAATGAAAAAAGCATCAAAAATAAAAATCCCCTCCAAAAAACAAATCAAAATTATTCAAAATTCGACTAATTAAATTAAAGAAAATTACAAAAACATCAAAAATATTAATGATTTATTTTAGATAATAAAACCATAGGATTCAAATAGTATTCTTCTAAAATTTTAGATAGATTATCCTGTTTTGAAATATTATTTTCAACTAAAAAATCCAAAACCAATTTTCTCTTTTCCCATTCCTTATTCAATGCATTGATTGAAACCCCTCTTAAATTGGCTATTTCAGCCAATGTCTTACTTACAATAGTCAGATTTTCAAAGGAGTCAGTTTCACTATCCCACTGGAAGAGCTTGTTCAGTTGTATGGTTCCCTCTTCAACACCTGCCACTTCAGCTATTTCGGTTATTCTCCTTATGGACCTTCCATTTGACTTGTATATTCTTTTTTCCATGATGATGAAATCGATTGATGATATCATTATCTTTGGAACTGACATTGGAGCACTGGTAAGTCGAGTGATTGTTTCTCGTGAGCTGTTTGCATGCAAGGTTCCAAAACCTGAATGGCCTGTATTCAATGCATTGAATAATGTTATGGCCTCAGAGCCCCTTACTTCACCGACTATGATTCTGTCGGGCCTTTGCCTGAGAGAGTTCTTGACCAGGTCCTGAATGCTTATTTCACCTTCATTTTCAATGTTGACAGACCTTGCTTCCATACGAATCAGATGCTTATGCGGAATTTGCAGCTCCAATGTATCTTCAATGCTTATGATTCTCTCCTTGGGATTTATGAAAATGGAAAGGGCATTGAGCAAAGTAGTTTTTCCTGAACTGGTTCCCCCTGAGACTATGATGTTTGCAGGCTTGACTCCCAATCCATCTACGCAAAGCCATAAAAAAGAGGCGATTTCACTATTCAATGTATTGTACCTGATTAAATCAATGATTGTTAATGGATCCTTTTTAAATTTTCGTATGGTTATTGTAGGTCCGTCAGCGGATAATGGGGGAATGGTTGCATTCACCCTCGAACCATCACTCAAACGGGCATCAAGAATCGGAGACTGCTGGTCTATGCGGCGGTTTACATTACGGGCTATTGAATTGATTATGGAGATGATTGCATCTTCGCTGTCAAAAACCAAATCAGTCTCCATCATGCCATGCCTTCTGTGATAAACAAAAACAGGCTTTCCAACTCCTATAACCATGATTTCCTCCAAATCATCATCATTTATTAAAAAACTCATTTCTCCATATCCAATTAACTCCTGCAACATGTTTCGAGCCAATTGATCAACATATTCACCATTTAAGGACTTATCATGCAATCGATTTTTTAAAAATCGAGCTATATCCATCAAGATCAGATTTTCATTAAATGAGGAGCTGTCTTGTGAAACAGCAAGATCTATCAGATTTTCCCTCAACTCTTCCAGAATAATCTTCTCTTCATCGCTAAAGTTGAATTTCACAGCATCATACCTTGGAATGAAATTATTTTCCATCAAATCACCTATTTAAACAAATCAAAAAACAATAAATAACTATAAAAAATAGATAGCCAATTTAGAACTCAAACAAACATCTGCATGTAGATTATGATTGCCGGCAGGATTAAAACTCCCATCAAATGAGATTTGCTGACCCCCAGGTAATGAGGAAGCAATCCCATCGCTGTAGAAGTAATCAAGCCCAGGGTAAGATATAAAACCGGCCCTTCATAAACAAAGGCAAATACATAAAGAATGACAATCATCAGAATGATTACTGAAATTGATAATTTTTTATAGTCAACACCCTGCATCAAATT
>Ga0256405_10008475_pt1 | contig 14712 bp, 22 predicted proteins | sample RumenRJG_02DNA_FD_189096 | JGI IMG/M metagenome (GOLD analysis project Ga0256405, IMG submission 189096) | Bovine rumen microbial communities from Lethbridge, Alberta, Canada - RJG_02 | ecosystem: Host-associated > Mammals > Digestive system > Stomach > Rumen | place: Canada: Alberta... | reverse complement strand
AAAGTATTTCCCCCCTTTTCCGCACTAAAAAATTCCCCAACGGGCGACCGATGAACACAACCGAAATTGTACCATCAAGCCTGCACCATTAGAGAATTCAACTGTATAGATTAGTATGTTAAATATTATTCTGCATATTCAAGAATAACTAAACATGTACCACTAATTGATGAATTTACATTAATTCTACCTACACCCTCATCAATAAATGCATTAACATATGAGTTACCATCTAAATACATATTTAATGGAAATGAAAAATTAGTATTTACAACTTTACCATATAAATTATGCATTTCACGATAATTTGTTGGTAATGTTAAGTGTAATTCTGTACCTGCAGTTATTTGATAAGAATATACTTTTCTAAATATAGGGTAATCAACTTGGTCATTAATAAATTTACCAATAATTTGTGCATCAGTTGTATTATATAAACTATAGTTTGCAATAGGGTTACCATTACCATTACATTTATTTGATAATTTCATTGTTTGACTTGTTGCAGTTACAAATAAATCTGTTGTTATTAAACTGTGTGTAATATTACCATTTTTATATGTTTCACTATAAAGGTTACTATTTTGTATTGTTAAGTATCCAATATTTGTATCAGGCCCACAACTTTGCATATGTATTGCACTACCATTTGCACTGTTTATTTTACAATTTTCTATATAACAATTTTGATTACTACCATAATGTGATGCATCTGCACTATTATGTATAAAGAAGCAACCTAAATTTGTATTAAATGGTGTAAATGATGTATAAAATTCACAATCAATAAATTTTAAGTTACTGTTAGGTCTTAAACCAATACCAACAGCACTATTTGAAACACTTGAAAAATAACAATTTTTAAAAGTAAGATTACTATTTTCACTATCATTATCATCAAAATGTCCTGCATATGCATGGTCATTATCAGTTATATTTCCTGTTGACTTAAATGTTATATTTTCAACATATCCTTTTGTCATACTAATTGGTGCTTGATTTCTAACATCTAAATTATTTTGTATAATTGTATTGTCTTTATTTTCACCAACAATTGTTAAATTTTTACCAATAGCATTAACTATTTCACCATTGTATGTACCTTTTTTAACATATATTTTATTACCATTTGATGCATTATTAACTGCAGTTGCAAGTGATGTGTAGTCACCATCACCATTAATATCAACTATAATATCATAATCAAAAAATTCATTTAATTGATTAACTCTATTATTTAATTGTGTAACACTATTGTTTAATTGATTAATATAATAATCAGGTATTTTTTCTGCAATTAATGTATCACTAACATCAAGTGCAATTATGTTAACACCATCAACAACATCACTTGATGTTATTGTTCTTATTTTATAGTAAGCACCTTTACCATCATTATATGTATTTAAACCAAGTGTACGTGTAATACTATCATTAACAATGTTTTCTGCATTTATTAAATCATTAACTGTATTATATGCAAGAACACCTGCAAGTTGTATATATTGTGCAATAATATCTGCAAGTTGTCCACTTTCTGCCATGTCATCAAGTTTATTGTTAATTTCTTGTTGTACATCTAAATTATTAAAATAATTTGCAACATATTCTTGTAATTCTGTTACTGCATCTGCATTATTATTTACTGCAGGTGTAACCTCATTATATAAGTAGTTAACTAAACTACATAAACATTCATAATAACTCATACTTTCATCAAATGCAAGAGGTATAACCTTTTGACAAAATAATACAAATGGACTAATTGGTTTTATATTTCTATTATTCATAATATCCCTTTCCTTTCTAATATATACCCATAAATAATTCATTTAAATCATTTATAATCATTAAATCAATATTTAAAAGATTGTCTTTTACTTGTGTTAATACATCAATTTCATATTTATTACCATTATTACCAACAATTGTTTTAATATAATTTTCATTTCCTGTTCCACTTGAAATTGAATTATCTTGTATACTATTTGATGTATTGTTTTTATTCCATGTTACGTTAGTTGCATAATTTGTACTATCAATTGTTCCTTTATATTCATTACCTTGTGGTGTATCCAAAAATACATTTTTATTGTTATTTGTTCCACTATTATTACTTGATGAATTTGAATTTGTATTTGTTTTTGTATCACGTTTAAATGTTTCCGTTAAATTAACATTATTTGTAAGTCCACTTTCTAATATATCTTTTTGTAGTCTATAAAGTTCGTTATAATAAGGCATGATTTCATTTAATTTTTGGTTAAGATAAAACCTAAATAATGGTGCAGTTTCAAAACCAATTTCGCTTTCATAATAATGATATAAAATGTTTTGGTTTAGTGTATTTCTATAGTTTTCATCAAATATAGGATATGATGTCATTTTAAAATCAAAATTATTATCAATTAAATTTTTAATTGTAATTGTATATTTACTCATTTTCATCACCTACATCAACATCAGTATCTTCATAATTTATTATATCACTATCACTTAATTTTAGCAAATCAAGTACATCTTTATTAAGTTTTATTTCTATATCTAAACCATATTTAAAATTAATATCATCACAAGCCTTTTTACGTGTTTTATAAAAACAATTTAAATAATAATTTATTAAATCATTATTGCTTTCAACCTCATCAGTAATTAATCGTTCTTTTTTATCAGTATTTGCATTGTCTATACCTAAATATGTCATTGCTTCGTTCCATATATTATGTTTATGGTTTTCTAATTTATCAATTAAATATGGTGCATCTGTTTTAAGTACATTTAATTTATTTGAAATATCATATGATTTGTTACCAAATATAAAAGGTGTATTTCCACTATATTGCATATAAACATTTTTTAAAGTAAGTATTGTTTTTGTGTCACCCTCTATTAATACAGGTGTTTTTTGTGCTATTAAATTTGTATCAATTGTACGTTCTGTTTCATATAAACGATATGCCATTAATTGTAAAGTATCTGCCGTTGGTAATTGTAATTCATTATTCATAATATATACTATATCATCAAAATCATATTTTTTATTATAACCAATTGACCAAGCCATAACACGTGTTGGTAATTCGTATACATTTAATTTATCATCAGGGTTAACCTTTAATGCAAGATAACCTAGTTCTTCATCAAATACAAAACATGCACGTCCTAAATCATATAGTGATTGTTCAAGAAATCTTGATGCACCATATCCTGCATAATCATCAAGTTTATCCCATGTAAATAAACTTGTTGCTATTAGTCGTAATCTATTTAAATAATCAATGTATGTTTTATTATTTATCATCATTGATAAGTCTGTTTCTTTTCTTGTATTCATGTATTAATTCTCCTTTCTATACAATTACATTTGATAATGAATAATTATACATAGCATTTGCACTATGCCATAATGTTACACCACCATTAAACATATTTTTAATTACGTTTAAATCTGTTTGTGGTATATCTCCATCAAAATTACAATCAATTGTTTTTACATAATTCCAATTTTGGCGACCTGTAATATTAGGTATTTTAACATCATTAACTTTATAACCAAACATATTAAAATATTTATCAATAACACTAGCCATTTCATCACGTATACTTAAATAATAAAGTGTAAAGCCACCATCATTACTTTCAGAAAAGTTAATATCTCCGGCATTTGTATTGCCACGTGCTTGATTAGGTGTCATATCTGCAACGGTTACTTGATGTAATGTATTATATATACCAACAAGTCCACTTGTTGTTTGTGTTATATTTCCTGTCATACCACCCATTATTGATGATAATGTATTTGTACCAACATTTAATGCAGTATTTAAACCATTTTGTGTTAACCAATTTATATAAACATCGCTATTCCAAGAACATACAGGTGTTTTACCTGCCATAATACCATAATTATAATTTATATTTATATTTTTGTAAAATAATGGTATTGCTTTAATACTCATACCTGGTGTTACACTAGCATCTATCCACCAAGATAGTACGCGTTCGCCTGTTATATCATCAATGTCAAAATCTTCATATCTAAATATTTCAGTTGTTCCACTATTATTTGCTAATACCATGTAAGAATAAGGATAAACAAATAATTTATTATTAACAGGTGTATAATTAGTACCAAGTTTTGTTGGCATTTCACCATTTAATGTACCAATTGTATCAGCATCATCACTACCTTTTAAGTATATTACTTGACAACTACCCACACTTGACATTGACCATGTATGTATTTCTGCATCATCAATTGCACTTAAATCTTTTGGAATCATAAATACACTAACAATTGCATCTGCTTTTGATTTTTTATCATACATTTTAATTGCAGTTTCACAATTTGATGCAGTTTTAAATACTAAATAATAAAGACCACCAAATATACCATTATATGTTCGGTGATTAGTATATGCAGGTATGCTTTCATCAGGTAATTCAGTTACACCCATACATATATAAAAATCATCAGGACTTTCAAGTATTTTTTCACAATCTTTTGCACTAACATATTCACCTAGTTCAAGACCTTCAGGTATTGTGTGTTCACCTATTTCATCACTATTAACATGTTCACGTTCTACAAAACAACGTTTATATTCTATATCAAAATACCATGTTTGGAAACAATCAGTTTCAAATGTTATTGCAGTACAATTTTCATTAATATATTCCATGTTTGTAATAAAACAATAGTAAATTCTAATTTTATTTTCATCATCAGGAAAACCATTATTTCTGTAGAATAAATAGTTACAATCAATAATTTTATCAATATTTATGCCAACTTTAATTATATTATCTTTTTTTATATATGTATAATTATCAAATGTTTGTTGTATAGTTGAATTAAAATATGTTTGTTGTGCATTTAAAGTTGCAAATGTTAATTGATTTTTGTAATCATTTTCAAGTGGTGTTTTACATAGGTAAATTTGCCCTTGTGGTGTTACAGTTATCATATTATCACTTTCCTTTCATATTATAAAATTAAAAAGGTAACATATGTTACCTTTTTATTTTATTCACTTGCAGTTACGGTAACAGTTGCTTCATCAGATAATCCGTTATCAGTAAATACAGTTAATGTACCTGTACCTGCACTAACACCTGTTACAACACCAAGTGCAGAAACTGTAAATACATCTTCATCACTTGATGTATAAGTTAATTCACTTGTTGCATCTGCAGGTGTTAATGTAACTGTTACACTTGCAGTTGCATCTTCAACAACACTAACATCAGCAACACTAATTGCAGTTGCAGGTTTAGGTTGTGCAGTTGCTAAAACAACGGCATTTGCAAATGGACAAATTGCATATGTTGACCATGCATGTAAATATTCGTTCCATGCCATTACACGTGCATTGTAGAATTCATCAAATCTAAAGATATTATCATAAATTTGTAGCCATGCTTCATCACAAATTACACCAACAATTTCTTCATTTTCAAAGCTATCAACTTGTATAACACGACCCATAAAGTCTGCTTTATCAATATTAAATGCACTTGCTAATGCTTCAACATCAATTTCTGCCATTGCATCTGCTTTAATAATTAATACAACTCTGTCTTTATCTGTCCATGTTGTAATCTCACCTTTTGCACCACTAAATTTTGAATATGCATTGTAGTCTTTTGATGGGAAACTTAATTTGTTATATAATGCACGTACTTTTTTTAAGAATGCTTTTGCAGTTGCAGTATCAACAGGGTTTGAAACTGTTTCAACAATAACTTTACCGTTATCATATGCACCATCAACTAATTGTTTAGTGTATTTAAATTCATCAATATAGTTTCCACTATAAAGTGATGTTGTAATTGATGATATGTAATCTTCAAATTTATCCCATGAAACAAATGCACCTTGTAAACCCTCACGTGATATTGTTTTTGTGTAAAGGTCTTGTCTGTTTCTTCTATAGTATGCTACATGTGTGTCAGGGTCAGTAATAGTAAGTAATTTTGCCATTGCAGTATTTGAATATTCATATTGTTCTGCTTCTGCAGGGTTTGTGAATATATCTTGTATATCAGTACCTAATGGTAATGACCCTTTTTTAAATATTGCAAGTGGGTTGTCATAACTTTTATTACGTACGATAGTTAATGCAATTCTGTTAATTAAGTTTGTAACAAATTCATTTAACATAGGTTGGTATGCATCATTAAATAATATATTTGAAATTGTTTGTATATTATCAGATGTTGCAGATGGTAATGTATTTACATATACATCAGATAATGAATTACGTACAACATTAAATACTTTTGCACCTTTAGGTAAATTTGCCATCTAAATCAACTCTCCTTTCTCATCAATAACATCTTCAACTGTTAACTCCTCAACATCTTCAGATGCTTCTTGTTCTTCCTCTTTTTCTTGTTCTTCTTTTTCAAAACCTATTTGTTGAAATAATTTACCATTAACTCTTAAAAGTTCATCTTTTTCAGATTTTAATGTTTCATTTTCATCATTAAGTCTTGCAATTTCTTCCATTCCTAATTTGTAATTAGAAACAATGTTTAATAAGTCCTCACTTATTAATGCACCTGTTGTTTCATCAAGCCTATCTTTGATTTCATTTACAAGTGTTTCAAGTTCTTCAAAACTCATCATATAAATCAATTCTCCTTTCTATATTAATATTACCAAATTTAAAAGAAAAAGTCAATTTTTTGTTGACTTTTTAATTAAAATATGCTTTATCACGTATTTTACGTGCATAAAGTACCCATTTAAATTTTGTTTTTCTATTATCAGATGGTGTAACACCACCATTATATTCTTGCCAATTATAACCATAACCTTGTGTTATTACAGTATCATTAACATAACATATATCATATATGTGTTCAGAGTTAACAAGTTGCCATTGATTTGCAGGTGGAACACGTTCACCACCGGCATATGTTCCATTTGCCGTGTTAAAATGCATATGGTCGCCTGTTACATTTCCTGCAGTTCCTGTATGTCCTATTAAATCACCTTGTGTAAATGTATCACCTACACTTGCAATTGGTGTATTATCATGAAAAAACATAAATGTAACTATTTCTAAACCACGTGGTGTATGTACAGGGTTTAATGATGTAAAAACTCTACCATTATCACTACCACTAATTACGGCAACACATGTACAACTACATGGTGCATAAATAGGTGCTTGATTAATACGACCATTTGCACCCCAACCAAGAAAATCAATGTTTAATGTTCCTTGATGTGAATATTGCCCATTCTCACCTTGTGATATGTATAAATAAGGTAAAGGAAAAAGCATTACTTCTTTGCCATCACTAGCAATCATTGTTTCATTTGCTACCATATAATACCTAATATAATCTTATATTATCCCAATTCGTTGTATTATGTTTATAATTTTCATTTACTTGATGTTGTACCTCATCATAATAATTTCCAAGTGCTTTTTTACGTATTTCACCATTACCATAATCACCACGTATTGCCTTTTTAACCATTAATAAAATATCTGTAGTTGGTAATTCTTCATTTTGTATAAAAGGTTTATTATTAAATAAATAATCGTAAGGGTTAATTGATGATGCACTACTACCTTTATCAATTTGAAAATGTAAGTGTACACCTGTTGCCTGTCCTGTTGCACCCATTATACCAATTTTTTGACCTTTAATAACTTTATCACCAACATTAACACATACACTACCACTTTTTAAATGATAATAAAGTGTATAGTATTCATTACTGTGTTTTATTCTAACATAACATGCATTTCCATATTGTTCACCTTTATTTGATATAGATGTAACAACACCATCTTCAAATGCAAGTATATTTGACCCACCAATTAAATCAATACCATGGTGAAAATCTTTTATTAATTTACCACGATACATATATTGTCTATTACCATAATTAGATGTTATTTTTATATTATTACTATCAATTGGCATCATTATCATCACCACTTTCAAGTATTTCAAATTCTTCATCAGTTATTCCAAAGGGTGTTTCTTCAATTTCTTCAATAGTTTCATTAACTATTTCATCAATAATATTTTCTTCCATATTAATCACCTTTCTTTTTTAATTGTTCTAATGTGTCAATAAGTTTTTGTGGTAAAGGTACACCCATTTCGGCAACATTTTCCAAAATGGATATACCATCATTTGCCACAAAAAAGTATATAACAAGTGTTCTTATTGTTCCTGTTTGTCCTAATGTTTTATCAATTATAACAGATAGTGCAATTATAAAAAGGTAAGAAACTTTTTTGATTATTCCTTTAAAACCAATTTTTGAATTAACCTTTTTATTATAAATTGCACTTAATAAACCTGTTATATAATCAATAATTATAACAATTAGTAAACTTATTAATGCAACATCAATACCACCTAATAAATAAACAGTGGTTGTAAGTATCACACTAATTACATCAGAAACTATGTTTTTCATAATATCACTATCCTTTCTAGCGATATTATATCATTAATTTATGTATAAATCAATTTGATGTTTTTATTTTTTGTGTATGTTACTTTTATTATTTTAATTAATTTATTTTTATTTATAAATTTAAAGTATTTAATATTATCTTTAAAATATCTTGTTTTCATTTTTTATACCTTTCACAATTATGCGTAATAAAATATTCATTATCACGTGTGCTACATTTATAATCATTATAAAAATCAATAATTAAATAAATTAATATAATTATAAATAGTATAAATGAAACAATAATTATTTTATCAACTTTATCCATAATTTTAACCCTTTCTATTGTTTTATTGTAAAATCAGTATCAACAAGTAATACACCACCTTTTACATGTTTAAATGTAAGTTTTTTACCAACTTTTTCAAGTTCTTTTTTATCTAAACTTTCAGTAGTAAAACCAACTTTAAAATTATCAAAATTAATAAGTGGTGCAAGTTTCTTTGGTAGTCCTGCAACGGTTACATTAAGTTTATCATCATAACCAAGTTCAATATAACATTTTTGTCTTAAATATTTACCACGTTTAAATTTGCTTTCAAGTTTCCATGCCCCTAGTTTATAATCATCAACATCAACAAAACTTGCAAGTTCTTCTTCATTAATATTAAGTAAATGTATACTATCAGTATCAGAATATATATAATAATCGATTCCATATTTATTTAATGTATAATCTTTTATTGCTTGACTAGTTGTAATTGTTTTTCTTCTTGCATAACTTGTAATAAATGATGCAACAGGTATATAAATACTATTTCTTATTTCTTTTGGATACATAGCATATTTAACTATCCCATCATCAGTTATATATGGATATTTTCCACGAACGTTAGGGTTTAGTCCAAATTTACCATATAAGCTATTAAGAAGCAATTTACTAATTCTATAAAGTGCATCATTTTTATCTTTTTTTGCTTGTATTTTTTGTTCTGTCCAATAATCAATATATGATGTAAATAAACCTTTAATTGCTCTAAATTTCCAACCACCTTGATATGCAATTACATGAACATCATAATGTTCAAAAAATAATTCTAAATCAATATTCGTAAGTGATAAAGTTACTATATCACCATTACTTGATTTTACATATTCATTCGGTATAAATGATAAATTGTTTCTAATTTGTATTGTTGGTATTTTATTTTCTTTTATTTCAAATGTACATGATAATGTTTGTACATATAATGGATATAACATATCTTTTTCATATTCACCATTAAAAAATAATGGTTCACCAAACGGCAGTTTTTCAAACTTCATAACAGATGAATAAAGACTATTAACATCAAGTACAATTCCATCGGCAGTTTCTTTTTCTTTATATATATCATTTAAATATATAAAACCACCTTTGTATGATTTTCTTATATCCATATCAATTTCATATGGTAATATTGGAAAATACTTTTTGAAATTTTTATTAATTTTCTTGTAATAATCAAGTGCATCACTGCCAATTGTCATTTTTGTTAAATTTTGGTGAAACATAATTTCAAGTGCACGTGCCATTATTTCAACATCATTACGTATATAATCAATTTCATGTTCTGTAAGTATATGTCCAACAGGTCTATATTCTTTATAATCAAGTTCAAGTTTTTTAATTGGTAAGTTAAAATCTTTTGCAATTTGTTCTACACTAAAATTAAGTATCTTTAAACTATCATAAATAGTAACTTTATTAACATGTTTTTTATTTTTAGTTTCAAAAAATATTTCAATTGAGTAAAATTGTCCTGTATCAGATATTAATGTTGTAAAGGTTTTATCTTTTTTATCTTTTTTATTTTTTATACATTCGTATCCATTGTTTAATAGGTAATTAAATATATATTCCCCATCAAATTTTAAATTATGAAAATAAAGTGTGAAATTTTCTTTTTTGTTTTTACAAAATTCAAAAAAATCATCAATATTATTTCCATAAATAAAGTTGTTAACATTTCCAATTTCACACAATGCATATGCCCATACTCTGCAATCTGCCTCATCAACAGTTGTTTCAAAATCGGCAGTGAATTTATGCATATTTATATTCTTTTAAAATGTCATCAATATTTGTTAATAATGCATTATATAAATTTTCAATATCTTCTTGTAAATCGTAGGGGTTAATATACATACCTGTATATTCATCAAATTTACTAGTAACCGTAGGATAATAGTAAAGTATAGATTGTATTGATTTTTCTTCCCTAAATAATTTTAAAAATTTATCACTGTCCAATTTCATTAATTTTTCTTTTAATTTATCTGTTGTGTCCCCATCTACAAAATAATAGCCAATATCTGTTAACATTTTAATGTAATTTTCTTTAAATACATTATTATAATAATTTTTACTTTTTGATGTTTTACGTAATAATTCTGTATAATTTTGCAATTGTTGTGGTGTTAATCTTGATAAATCACCTTTTTCAAATGCTTTTCTTTTTGCAAGTAAATTCAAATAGTAATCATCACCTGTTTGTGCAAATGTTGTTGCTTGTTCTTTTCCAAAAACTTTTGGTGCTTTTACTTTCATAATATTTATTTCACGTGTTAAATTTGCCTTAACACGTCTTGTTTCACGTTTAATATTTTCAAATTGATATTTTGAAATTTGTACACCACCGTGTGTTGTCATTGTTTCTTCAATACCACGTTGTGAATATCTTTTTAATTCTTGTAATTTTCTTTTTAATTCAGTACGTGTGTATACATTTTCAGTTATTTCTTTTTTAGTTATTTTTTCAGGTATTATCAAATTTCTTGCACTTTTTTCAAGTCGTGCTACCTTTTGGTTAAAATTTCTAATTGTTTTATTTATTTCATTGTTTAATTTTTTATCATATCTTATAGCCATAATATACCCCCTTAAATTAAATTATCTTTATCAATTGATATACTAATAAAATAATTTTCTTTTATAGGTATTTTATTATATAAAACTTTAAAGCCACGTTTTTCAATCTTTTTATATAAGTCAATCAATAACATTTCATCACAATGTATGTTACAATTATACTTTGAATTTAATTTTAAAGTTTCATTTTTTATATATTCACTATATTCATTTGTAAATTTATCTAAATAAAATTGACTTGAAAATGTGAATATTAATTTACCATATTTAAAAATGTAATCACTTTCATCAAGGTCATAATATATTCCCCTTATACTCTGCATAATTCACCTATAAAAAGGTATAGTTCAAAACTATACCAATGTTAATGTAAGTGATTGTTTACCATTTCCAATAGGTCTTTTTGAAACTTTAACTTTAATTGGGTTTTCCCATGTATCAGGTAACCCATAAATTGAAACTATCTTTTTAATTATGTTATATATTCCATAACTACCTGTTGCATATGTTTGACCTGTTGCATCAAATAAAATTGTTCTGTATTTATTTTTTAATTCTCCTGTTTCTTCATCATTAATTTGTTTTTCTTCAACGTAAATATCCTTAATTTCTATTTCTTGACCTACACAATCATTAAGTAATGCATCACAAGTTTCAAGTGCATTAAATAATTGTTTTTTACTTTCTTCTGTATCTGCTACAATACTACAATACATTTTATTGTTAACCCCACTAAATAAAGTTATTTCATTTTTTTCATTTTCCATAATAATTTTCCTCTTTTCTATATTTTATTAAAATTTGCGATTAAATCACGATTTTTTGTGAAAATATTGCAATTTTGCACAATTATTTATAAATTTTGTGCATTTATTTATTTTGTAATTTTTGTAATGCTTCTGTTAATGTTTCATATACTGCATTACCAACAGATAATTCATTTTTAGTTGCCTTTTCCATATTTTTTGGCTTTTCAATTTTTACTGTACAATTATCTGTGTTTTTCTTTTCTTGTACCGTTAATGTAAATTTAAGCATCGTTTCACCTCACTTTCATTGTGTCTTTACGGCACTATGATACAGATATAAGTGGTAATAGAGGATATATCTGCATCATAGTACCTTAAAGGTAGTTTATATCTCTACTATCTTCTATTATAAATAATTTTTTAGAATAATAAAGTTTTCTTTTAAATTTATCCATTTCAAATTCAGTTTCAAAATACTTTGTGAATCTTCTTTTTGTTTCTCTATTATACAATACTAAATACAACATCTAAATCACCATCACAATACCTTTTAAAAATTTTTAAACTTTCAAAATGACTAGGTTTTAAATCAAAATCATTACAAAATAATTTATAATTATCAAATGTAAATTTCATAATTTATTCTCCTTTGCTTTCTAAATAATCTTGTGTAAATCTATAATCACAATATTTTTTATAATCTATTTCATTCATACATATTGCTTCTTGAATAATATAATGTGATATTTCAACAGGTATATCAAATATATAATTTATTTTTTCTTTATCATTTTCTAATTTTGCTAAATATCTCCAAGCATTTGAATTTTCTAATTCTTCCCTTATTCTTATATAAGTTTTAGGATTTACTAATATAACATAAGGTTTTTCATTAGTATATTTTTCATAATTTTCTATTAGATAATGTATTACTCCTAACATACTTATTCTCCTTTGCTTTCAAATGTTCTACCATATTTTAATAATATATTACTATTAATAGTAAATAATGTTAAAATAATAATTTTTGATAATAACAATATTTTTAAATTGTTATGTTCACATGCTAACATTATAAATAATATTACTTGAATAATTGTTAATAAATATTCAAACCATCTTTTTAAATATCTTTTCTTCATACTCTCTACCCTTTCACTATAATCATATTATCATATATATTTTTTAATGTCAACATTTTTTACAAAATTTTTTAAAAAAGTTTTAAAAAATGTAAATAATATATGTTTCACGTGAAACATTGCAATAATTTTAATAATATGTTATAATATATTTGTGATAGGCATTTAGCCATTTTCACAAATATACCGGCATGGATATTGCCATTTAATTTATTGTAATTATAATACATGTAATCAACGTGAAGAACGTGTGTATTATATTATCTGGTGATACAGTGCAATAAAATGGTAATCAATCTGTGCTTTTTATTTGAGGTGATATTTATGCAAGATAATTCTATTTATTTAAATTTTGATTATCCACTTTCATACAATGCATTAATGACTTATATAATAACAGAACGTGGACTTGGTAAATCGTATGGTGCTAAAAAATTTGTGGCTAAAAGGTTTATCAAAAAAGGTAAACAATTTGTTTATTTAAGAAGATATAAAACAGAATTAAAACAAGCAATGATGAAAAACGGTAACCCTTTATTTTGGGAACAAATAAAAAATGATAAAGAATTAAAAGGTCATAAATTTACAAATAAATATGATACAATGTATATTGATGATAAACTTGCAGGTTTTTCAATGCCACTTTCAATTGCTAATATTTTAAAATCATCAACATACGATAATGTGGATACAATCATATTTGATGAATTTTTAATTGATAAAGGTAGTTATCATTATTTACAAAACGAGGTTATCCAACTTTTAGATGTTATTGAAACTGTTGCACGTTTACGTGATATACGTGTTATATTTTTAGGTAATGCAATTTCAATAACTAACCCTTATTTTACATTTTTCAATCTTTCATTACCTTATAATTCAGAAGTTAAAATTGCAAAACGTGATACAAATGGTAACCCTTTAATTGTTGTTTATTATGCTAAAAATCAAAAATATAGAGATGTTAAAAAAGCATCAAGATTTGGTCAATTAATTGATGGCACGGAATACGGTAAATATGCAATTGATAATGAATTTTTACGTGATAGTAAATCATTCATACGTAAAAAATCTAAACAATGTAAATTTTATTTTATACTAGTTCTTAATGGTAAACATTATGGAATATGGTGTGATTATAAAGATGGTATAATATATATTTCAAATGATTATGACCCTAATTGTCCTGTAAAATTTTCAATTAATCATAATGACCATGATGAAAATACACTATTAATTAGAACACGTACATCACCATTTTTTAAATCTATTATTGAACATTATAGACTTGCAAGATTATGTTTTGAAAATCAACAAATTAAAAATAATGTTATGGAATATTTAATTAAATATTTAACATACTAATCTATACAGTTGAATTCTCTAATGGTGCAGGCTTGATGGTACAATTTCGGTTGTGTTCATCGGTCGCCCGTTGGGGAATTTTTTAGTGCGGAAAAGGGGGGAAATACTTT
>Ga0256405_10008474_pt1 | contig 14713 bp, 8 predicted proteins | sample RumenRJG_02DNA_FD_189096 | JGI IMG/M metagenome (GOLD analysis project Ga0256405, IMG submission 189096) | Bovine rumen microbial communities from Lethbridge, Alberta, Canada - RJG_02 | ecosystem: Host-associated > Mammals > Digestive system > Stomach > Rumen | place: Canada: Alberta | collected... | reverse complement strand
CCGCTACTATTTTAATATCTGTGGTAAGTATGGCATACAGGTGCAGAACGTCCTCAAAAAAGCAGCAACCTTAGACATACAGACCATCTGTCCGCTGCATGGTCCTGTGCTCAAGGGCGAGGCGCTGGCTGAGGCTGTGAAAGTCTATGATACTTGGAGCAAATATGAGCCTGAAAGTGAGGGCATTCTCATCGCCTATGCCAGCATTCACGGTGGAACGGCTGCTGCTGCAGAGCGTCTGGCTGAGATTCTCAGTAAGAAGGGTGCTCCCAAGGTTGTGGTGAGTGATTTGAGTCGCTCAGATATGGCTGAGGTCATCGAGGATGCTTTCCGTTATCCTACTGTTGTGGTGGCTGCATCGAGCTATGATGGTGGCGTGTTCCCCGTGATGCACGACTTCCTCTATCACCTGCAGATCAAGAACTACCAGAAGCGTCGCTTCGGTATCATTGAGAATGGCAGCTGGGCTCCCGCTGCAGGAAAAGTGATGCGTTCAATGATTGAGGGTCTGAAGGATTGTGAGATTGTAGAACCAATGGTCACCATCCGCTCTCGCATGAAGTCTGCTGATGAGGCACAGCTAGAGCAGTTGGCCGATAGCCTGTTGGCATAAAGACCCTCTTTATATGAATAAAGCCTCGCATTTGGCGAGGCTTCTTTGTTATATCAAACGGCTGATTTCTTCGATGGAATCGGCCGTTTTAATGTAATCTCGCCAACTCCCACGAATCATGCCTTTGCTCTGCAGGTCGTCGAGCATCGCAATCAGCGGATTCCAGAAACCCTTCATGTTATAAAGGATCACCTGTTTGTCATGATAGCCGATGGTGGCAGAAGCCGCCACAGTAAACACCTCATCGATGGTTCCGATACCACCTGGTAGGGCGATAAACACATCTGCCTGATCCATCATCAGTTGTTTGCGGTCCGTCAGGTTGTCGCAAGGGATCTCCACATCTACAAAATCGCTCAGGCGACCAGACTTCTCCACAATCATCGGTACCACACCGATAGTCATCGCACCATGCTCCTTGGCTGCCTTTCCTAAACACTCCATGAGCCCTTGATTCACGCCACCATACACGATGGAATGGCCGTTTTCTGCGGCCCACACACCCAACTCTTCCGTCATAGCGAAGAAGTCGGGGTCAATCTGCTGATTCGCAGAACAAAATACACATATCTTCATACAGGGCACAAAATTACAAAATAATTTTGTATCTTTGCAGCCAAATAGAAGAAATCTGATGAAGACATTTGAAGAATTAGGCGTCTGCGAGGAGGTTCGCGTGGCCATTGAGGAGTTAGGATTTGTGCAGCCCATGCCTGTGCAAGAGGAGGTGATACCTTATTTATTAGGGAATCGGACGGATGTGATTGCCTTGGCCCAGACGGGTACAGGTAAGACCGCTGCCTTTGGTATTCCACTTCTGCAGAGGATAGACACCTCTTTCAGGGATACACAGGCGCTGGTACTTTCGCCCACCCGAGAGTTGTGTCTGCAGATTGCTGATGACATCCGTGATTTTGCCAAGTACATCGATGGCGTTCATGTGGAAGCCGTCTATGGTGGTGCTGCCATTGAGCCTCAGATGCGTGCCTTGAAGAAAGGTGTGCAGATTATCGTGGCTACTCCAGGACGCTTGATTGACTTGATGCATCGTGGAAAGGTGCATCTCGATCTGGTGAGCAATATAGTGCTGGATGAGGCCGATGAAATGCTGAATATGGGCTTCTCCGACAGTATCAATGAGATCTTCGAGTCACTGTCTGCTGAACATAGCACCTTGATGTTCTCTGCCACGATGAGTAAGGAGGTAGAGCGTGTGGCCAAGACCTATCTGCATGATTACAAGGAGATTGTCGTTGGTAGTCGTAATGAGGGCGCAGAGAATGTGAACCATATCTACTACATGGTGAATGCCAAGGATAAATACCTGGCACTGAAGCGTATCGTGGATTTCTACCCCCGTATCTTCGCCATCATCTTCTGTCGTACGAAGGTTGAGACGCAGGAGATAGCCGACAAACTGATTAAGGATGGCTATAATGCGGAGTCACTGCATGGTGACCTCTCCCAACAGCAACGTGACCTGACGATGCAGAAGTTCCGTCAGCATCTCACGCAGTTGCTCGTGGCAACTGATGTGGCAGCGCGTGGTCTGGATGTGGATGACCTCACACATGTCATCAACTTCGGATTGCCCGATGACATCGAGAATTATACCCACCGTTCTGGTCGTACAGGACGTGCTGGTAAGAAGGGAACCTCCATCTCTATCGTACACAGTCGTGAGAAGTTCAAGATCCGTAACATTGAAAAGGAAATCGGCAAGCAGTTTGTGCAGGAAGAAATTCCTTCAGCAGAGGAGATCTGTAAGAAACAGCTCTACAAGGTGATGGATCAGATTGTGAAGACGGATGTGGATGATGAGGAGATTGCACCCTTCATGCAGGACATCAACCGTTATTTCGAGTATATCGATAAGGATGATCTGATCAAGAAGATCGTTTCATTGGAGTTTGGTAAGTTCTTGGCTTACTATGCTGACGCGCCAGAACTCGAAAAGGTGGTTGTGACGAAGGAAAAGAAACCCCAGAGCGACAAACAGAAATTGCAGAATAAGGCTGCGAAGGGCTATAAGCGCCTCTTTATCAACCTCGGCAGGCGTGATGGTTTCTATCCAGGTGAACTGATGCAGACACTGAACCGTTTTGTAGGTGGTCGTCAGGAAGTGGGACATATAGACTTGCTCGATACCATCTCATATTTCGAGGTACCAGAGAAAGATGCCAAGAAGGTGATGATTCAGTTATCTGGTATCCGTTATAAAGGACGCACTGTCCGCTGTAACGATGCTGATGAAGGTGGTAAGCCAAGCAAACCAGAAAAGTCTCAGAAACCCAAGCGTCAGAAGAAAGATGATTGGCGTGGTCTGATGGGTAAGACCCCTCGTGACCTGAAAGGTCCTGAGCCAGATTTCTCTGAAGAAGGCTGGGCGATGCGCAGGCCTCGTAAGAAGAAATAAGGAAAAAGCCCCGTTTCATCGGGGCTTTTTCATCTATTAATAAGGTGAGATATTGTTCAGTTCACCGATCTTGCCTTCTATGACGGGGGTGGTCATGAGCTTCCGGAAATCGTCAAGCGTGATGTGAGTCTTGGGGGCAAAGTCGTCGGATACCATATACTCCAGTACACTACGATAGAAAGCACGCCCTTCAGGATAGGATGTTGCAGCTTCAAGGTCTGCCATACAGACGAGCAGCTTGCCCTTTCCTATTGTGAACTCAAAGATAAGGCCAAGTTTATGATTACGCTCGATGTTATCGATGACCTGCACGATGGGACGATAGTCCTTACCTGTATTGTCGAGCATCATCGGATGACTGGCTTTAATCACAGGGAACCATTGCCAGTTGGTGTGCTCCTCTGTGGGGAAACTGCGGAATATCGGATGGTTGGGATCTGTCAGAATACCCAACGTACCTGGTGAGACAGGTTTCTTGTTGCCCTCAGAGATGGTCTTGAACATACGGAAGTTCCAGTAGTCAGTCTGGAAGAGTCCACCCACACAGAGGTCGTTTGCCTCAGGCATCAACAGGACGCTCTTGCCTTTTTCCAGTTGGCTGATCGCCAGTTCATCGAGTTGATTCGTCACTGTCACCATACTCTCGAGTTTGCTCAGGTCGCTCCAAGCGGGATAGACCCAGAGGTCGTAAGTGTTGTGATAAGCTACACCAAAGTATTCTGTGTCCTCAATCGAAAGACAGAGTTGTAACTTGGTGGGTTTATCGAAGGCAGAGAGGTCGATCTTGAGTTCTCCTGCAGTGAAGAGTCCTTCAGTCGAGGGTAACTTGAACTCCCCAGAGGCCACAGGACCTGTCGCAGTGAGTTCCCAATGCAGAGTTTTGCCATTGAGGGATTCGCCACTATAGTTTGCCACTTGGATCCAGGCGTGGATACCCTCATTGTTGGTGAAACAGAAACGGTCTGCTACCAATAAAGGAACGACAGGTGCACACCACTGACGCCATTCCCTTTCCGTACAGAGGCCCTTTGGATCCATAAAGGCATCGAGGATACCCACATAGGCGGAACCCTGGCCTGGATAATCCTGCAGATCTAGCAGTTGGAAACCTGCCATATTCTTCGTGCGCAGATCCATCTCGATATCCTGTTTGTAGAGTTGTAATGACCAGGCGCCACTGGCCCGATGGAAGGCTTTCGCCTGATCCAGCATGCCGGCTTTCTCCAGACGAGAGCGGAACACCTCTAGATTATAAGGATAGAGCACACCCGTATATTTCTTGATTTCATCGAAGTCTGGGTAGGTCTGGAACTGTGCCGTCTCGTGTGAGATCACAGGTACGGCCTTCGTCCATTCACTTCCCTCAGGGAAGGCCAGCTTACAGCCTTCCTCGAAGTTCATCATCGTGTTGGGGTAGAAATGGTTGATCATGCCACCATCGGCTGCATCGGCAAATGAGAATGAACCACGTGTGTGGGTGTTGTAGTTGCCCCAGCCTTCGCCACCTACTCGACAGGTTGTAAAGTAGTCCATACCCTGTTTCACGCCCTGATAGCCCAGATAGTAGTTGGAACCGAAGGTATAGACCTTATCTGGTGCCATCTGACGGAAATCGGCGATGAATTCGGCCATTTTATCGATATTACCCCAGAGTTCGTTGCCCAAGGCGAACATCCGGAATGAGGGATGATGACCATAGGTTCGCAGGATATTCTCACCTTCTTTGTGAAGGAACTTCATCAGCACGGTGTCCTTATCATTGAAATCGCCCCAGAAGGGTAGTTCTGGTTGAAGGATGATACCGTATTCATCGGCTGCTGCGAAGGCGGCCTCTGGCGGACACCAGGAGTGGAAACGCACATGGTTCAGACCGTAGGCCTCACAAGTGCTGAAATACGCTCGCCAGGAGTCGATATCCATCGCCACGTGTCCTGTCAGTGGCCACACACAGGCATCATGTCTGCCACGCAGAAATATCTGGTGACCATTGGCATAGAAATGCTGCCCCTCGATGTGGAAGTCCTTGAAGTTGGGATGTATCTTCTTGGGAGTCTCTGCTATGCGCAGTTCGGTAGAAAGTTCGATTTTACCGATGATTCCGTTCCAATTGGTTTGGGTATCCTCTGTATAGGCATGGCTGTTGGCATAGATCTGTTCTGGTACCCCACTGCCATTATCCACCATAATAGCCAGTTGATGCTTACCTGGTTTCAGTACTTTCGTGAGGTTAAACACCTGAGGGGTAGAGATGTCGTTCGATGAACCAACCAATTTACCATCGATATAGACCTCCGAAGGTTTTGTGCGCTCCAGGAAGAGATAGGCAGGTTTGCCTTTCCAGCTTGCTGGTATCTCGATTTCGCGCTGATACCATGCCTTGCCTTTATACGACCAAGGGCGTGTGAGATGGGTGGTCTCTTCGCTTTTAGCGGTGAAATCGCCCTTTTTGTTCGTATCAGTAGTACCTGGAAGTTGGATTGTCTCTGTCAGGATCGCATCAGGCTTGATGTCTCCTTCACGATCTAAGGAAAAATGCCAGGTGCCACTGAGGTTGATATGTTTCGACTGATCCTCTGCCTGAGTATTCAGACAGAGGACAGTCATGAGTAGTAACGTTGCTAGCTTCTTCATTGGTTTTCAGTTTGTTTCGTGTCTGCCTTCTTCCTATTTGGCATTGATTTCCTTCAGCAAGCGATCTGCCTTGCCCCAACTCTCCATCATGTATAGCACATAACGGATATCCACACCGATGCAACGGGCCAGCTGGCGATCGAAGAAGATGTCTGACGAGAGTGAATCCCAGTTGCCATCGAAGGCCAGACCAATGAGTTCTCCCTTACCATTGAACATCGGCGAACCAGAGTTACCACCAGTGATATCATTGTTTGAGAGGAAGCAGAGGTGCATCTTTCCTGTGGTTTGATCGGTATATTTGCCAAAGTCCTTCACAGAGAGCAGTTCCTTCATGATGGGCTCAGCCTCATAGTCGATGGTGCCAGCCTCGCCCTGTTTCATCTTCTCTACGATGCTCTCAGCAGTGGTGTAATAGCCAGAGGGCTTACCTGCGAGCAGATATTCACCTACCTGACCATACGAGAGTCGCATGGTGAAATTAGCGTCGCTGTAGTTTGGCATATCTTCCTCCATACGCAGCTTGGCTGCACAGAGATAGCGCTCCTGGATAGCGATGGAATCATAGACTTCGGTAGCTTCATCCGCCAGACTGAACAGGACGTTGTTGAGGCTCTCTCCAAAGGCTACGCCAGGATCCTTGCGGAAACTCTTCTTGTTGATATAGATCTTTTTGCCGTTCTTCATGAGCTGCGACTTCTTGTAGAGATAGTCGATATACTTCAGGTAGTCGCCGCCAAAGTCACGATCCACGATCTGGTAGAAGTCTGGCAGATACTTCTCGTCCACCTGCTCGCGATAGAACTTCATCGCTGCTGCCATGATGTCCTTATCGGTGGCCTCGTCCCACTGATCGCTGTTGTCCTCAAACTCGATGTATTGCTTCTTCGGCTTGCTTTCATCACCCTTGACGATGGAACCGTTGTGTGCACGATAGGCACGACGGGTCAGCTCGTCAGCGCTGCGCCTTCCGAAGGTCTCGTAGAAATAGGTAAGAGCCTTTACAGCGTTGAACTGCTTGGCGTAGAGTCGCTCCAACAGCTTGAAATCCAGTTTGCCTTTCAGATAGCCCGTTGAGTCCTGCCATTGGCGGATCTTCTCCTCATAGGCTGCTTTCTGCTGGATCAGTCCGATGGAATCGATACATTTGTTCATACCGATGGAGTTCTTCCAGTAGTTGGAGCTCTGGGCGTACTTAGAGTCGTACTTGATACGCACTGCCTCATCGGCACGCATGTGACGGATCATGATGTTCTGTTTCACCTCACGGGTCTTATAGCGGGGCTCGTTCTCAGCATCGCGACGCTCCTTGATGCCGTAGCTCGAGAGATAACGGCTGGTTGAACCAGGATAGCCGATGGTCATCGAGAATGAACCTGGCACGTAACCCTGCAGTGATACAGGTGCCCATTTCTTCGGTTTCATCGGCACATTATCCTTTGAATACTCAGCAGGACCGCCTGTCTTGGGATCCACATAGATGCGGAACACAGAGAAATCGCAAGTCTGACGAGGCCACATCCAGTTGTCTGTCTCACCACCAAACTTACCCATCGACTTTGGCAGCGCAAACACCAGTCTCACATCCTTATAGTCGCGATAGGTGGTCAGATAGTAGGCATTGCCCTCATAGAAGGGCTTGATCTCCACACGCAGGGTAGAGTCTTTTGCTTCAATCTCCTTGAGCATCACATTCTCGATGGAATCGACGAAGTTGCTGCGCTTATCTTGTGTAATCTTGTTGAGTCCCAGACTGTCGAGATAGGCTGTGATGTCTTTCTGCTCAATCATGAAACTCACAAAGAGGTCCTTATTAGGCAATTCCTCCTCGTAGGAGTTTGACACAAAGCCGTTCAGCATATAGTCGTGCTCAACGGTGGAATGGGAGCGGATGGCCTCGAAACCGCAATGGTGGTTGGTAAACACGAGTCCATCAGGCGATACAACCACACCAGAGCAATAGCCTCCGAAGTTGACCACGCAGTTCTTGATGGCGTCCTCACCCTGATACAGAGCACCATAAGGCAACTCATAATTCTCCTGCTTCATCGTCTCATAGACGGCGTTAGGGAGGTTGTACAACGTCCACATTCCCTCATCGGCCTGAACAGTGAACAGTGAAAAAGTACTGATAAAAAGTAATAAAAGCAGTTTCTTCATATTGTTTGTTGTTTATTATTTTTTTTGCTCCATTTAATGCTAGCAATTGTTACCATTAATGCTAGCACTTTTTTGATTTAAATCTGGAAAGTGGGAGGTCTTTTTTAATAATCATGACAATGAAGCCCAGGATCATCAGATTACTGAAGAGGAAAGAGCCCCAAGCCGGCAGATAGTTTTCTCCCCATTCCATCAGACCATAAGCTACCATCGCAGCAATGAAATAAAGGGCAATGCTCTTCAACGGGTAGGGGATGGGGTTCTTCTGCTGACCTATGATATAACTCAGTATCATCGCTGTGCCATAGCCTGCAAAGCCTCCCCAGGCACAAGCCCAGTAGCCGTAGGTGGGGATCAGCAGGATATTCACCGCAAAGAGCACGATGCAGCCTGCCAATGAGAACCAGGCACCATAGATGGTCTTGTCAATCAGCTTATACCAGAACGAGAGGTTGAAATAGATGCCCATGAAGATCTCGGCCATCATCACAATAGGCACGACTCCCAGTCCTTCGCGATAGTCGGCGCCGATGATGTATTTCAGTACTGGCATCCAACCCATGACGCAAAGGAAGGCCAGCAGGGTAAAGATGATGAAATACTTCATGGCAGTAGCGTAATACTCCGTCTTGTCAGCATCCTTGCTTTTGGCAAACACGATGGGCTCGTAGGCATAGCGGAAAGCCTGGGTGATCATCGCCATAATCATCGCTATCTTCACACATGAGCCGTAGATGCCTAACTGCACATTGGCCTGAGCCTCGTCAGGATATACCAGAGGGAAGATGATCTTATCGGCCACCTGATTCAGAATACCTGCGATGCCCAGCACCAGGATAGGCCACGAATAGCTGAACATCACTTTCAGCAGCTGACTGTCGAACTTCCATTGGATACGGAACATATCTGGCACGAAGAAGAAGGTGATTAGAGCCGTGCAGAGCAGATTGATAAAGAACACGTAGAACACAGAGGTCTTACCCAGCACCACGAAGTAGATCACGTTCATGGCGATGTTCAGCACGATAAACAGCATCTTCAGCGATGCAAAGCGGATGGCCCGTTTCTGGAAACGCAGATAACTGAAAGGGATAGCCTGAATGGCATCGAGCGCCACCACGACAGCCATCATCAGCAGATAGTCTGGATGCTCAGTATAACCAAGAGCACCACTGATAGGACCGATGAAACCGAAGATTAACAGCAGGAAGACTGCAGTGAGCGAGGCTACGACAGACATCGCAGTGGAAAATACGGTGTCGGGCTTATACTTGCTGTCGTTGGCAAACCGGAAGAGGGTGGTCTCCATACCGAATGTCAGCAGCACAAGGATGAGTGCTGTATAGGCATAGATGTTTGTGCTCACACCGTAGTCGCCAGAGTCCTTGGGCATGTAATGGGTGTAGAGCGGCACCAGCAGATAATTCAGGAATCTGCCTACGATGCTTGAGAGCCCATAGATGGCTGTGTCTTTTGCCAATGATTTCAGATTTGCCATTTTTTACCTTTTTACTTTTTTACCTTTTTACCTTTTTACCTTTATGCAAAGAAAAGGTATGCTATTGCGATGGCTGCGATGACGCCGGCAAGATCTGCCAGCAGGCCACAAGCCACAGCGTGACGCGTCTTCACCACACCCACACTGCCGAAATAGACAGCGAGGATATAGAAGGTGGTATCCGTTGAACCTTGGAAGATACAGCTCAATCGTCCGATAAACGAGTCTGCCCCGTATGTTGTCATCGCATCCACCATCATACCACGGGCCCCACTGCCTGATAACGGCTTCATCAGCGCTGTAGGTAGAGCGCCCACGAAATCGCTGTTGGCACCACAAGCCTCCACACCCCATCTGATGCCGTCGATCAGCATGTCCATCGCACCAGAGGCACGAAAAACGCCGATTCCAACGAGGATGGCCACCAGATAGGGGATGATTCTCACTGCTGTCGAGAACCCCTCCTTAGCACCTTCGATAAAGGCATCATACACATTCACCTTGTGGCGCATGCCTGCTACGATGAAAGCGATGATAATCGTCATCAGCAGGATGTTGGCTGAAGTGGTACTCACCTTATTCATCAGCAGCGAGTCCATCTGTCCGAAGCCCCAGATGATCGTTGCCACCACTAAGGCTGCACCACCAAGAGTGAGCAGCATCGTGCGGTTCAGCAGGTTGATCTTCTGGTAGAGACTGGTGATGATGATACCTGCCAGCGTTGAGAAGAAGGTGGCCAGCAGGATGGGGATGAAGATATCAGTAGGCTGAGCAGCTCCCATCTGGGCACGATACACCATAATAGAGATAGGTATCAGCGTCAGTCCACTGGTGTTCAACACGAGGAACATAATCATCGGGTTGGTGGCTGTGTCCTTTTTGGGGTTCAGCTCCTGCAACTGCTCCATTGCCTTCAGGCCAAGAGGCGTAGCTGCATTATCCAGTCCCAGCATGTTGGCTGCGATGTTCATGAAGATCGAGCCTGTGACTGGATGCCCCTTGGGAATGTCAGGGAACAACTTCACGAAAACAGGACTCAGCACCTTGGCCAATACATTCACGATGCCTCCCTTCTCTCCGATCTTCATGATGCCGAGCCAGAGTGACAACACGCCTGTGAGTCCCAATGAGATCTCAAAGGCCGTTTTTGACGATGAAAACGTGGAATCCATCATCGCTGGGAACACATCAAAGTCTCCCAGAAACACCAGTTTCACCAGCGCAATCACAAAAGCGATGATGAAAAACGCTATCCAAATATAATTCAGTACCATATTGAGTGCAAAGATAGTGCAAATCGAGCGAAATGCAAAATAAAACCTGATTTATTTTGCATTTCCGAGAAGCAGCCTATCTTCGAGGCGTAGCCTCAAAGGTACAACATTACAAAGCTTTTCCATAAAAAAAGAGGCACCTGCTCACGCAGACGCCTCCTCCGAAATTATTAGTATATAAGTATTTGATGTTATTTACTTGTACCAAGTGTTCCATTCATATGCTCCTCCAACATATTCAGAGAACTTGCCATCGGTCCTTTTGTCAATATCCTGACGCTCATTGCACCACTCGAAGTCTGTACCCACAGCAATCTTGCTTGGAACATCGCCCTTTGGTGCATTCAGTATAAACTCTGATCCGTTTTTATATACTATAATTTTAATACTGCTGGCAAAATCATGAATGTTTTCAGCATCCCAATTCACGTTGTCATTATTGGATTTTTTTAATGTTATTTGAGGACACTTGTACTCATTATGAAGACCTGCGGCAGTGTTTATCATGGTCTTTTGTGTGATCCCACTACCAGGATTAGCATTTGCAAATAGAGCGTGGATCTCAAGCTCATCGTCATCGCGAACGATATAGATAGGCAGTTCACCACCAGCAGCTTTCAGCACAATAGTAGCTTCTTCATTGCCTTTGCCCCAGGTTACATCGAACACGACATCGTTAAAGTCAAAGTCAGAATTGGTATTAATAGTCAAGTCCTCACCAATCACACGGATCGAATTACCATCAGGGATTCTATTCGCCTTCGTCAGTGTTACAATCCAATCGCTAAAGTAGCCATCGCCACCAGCCCACTTCACCCAAGTACGCAGGTTCTTATCCTTGACGGGCAGGAAACCAGCATCAACGAGTTCCTTAAACATAGGTAGGTTGACACATTCCTTACCATCTTGGTTGGTTTTCATTTCACCATCGTTGAGACTCCGAATTTCACCACTAAACATATTCATGTTAGCACTGAGAAATGGAATATGCTGGCCGTTGACAATAATATAGTCACTTTCGTAGTAGTCTATCTGAGGAGCACTACCGGCAAGGTAGATCTTGTTGATTTTGAAGTCTCCGCCTTTTGTTTGGGCCTGCATTGCACCACCACTAACATTATTATAATTATTGTCCTTGATGTCTAATTCAAATTTTGTAGTACCTGCTACAATTGTTGCACTTGGACCGTTATTTACAGATAATTGCGCATCGTCAGGCGTTGCCTCTGCAAACTCAATTATGAACTTATCATATGACGACCAGTTTGTATTCTCACCAAAGTTGTAGGCTTGTAGTCCACCCCATGCATCTGCATGGAATATCAAAGTGCCATTTTCATTAGAAATAGAACCGCCATAACAGTTAGCAAAGAAACTTGTCAAATCTGTTCCTCCATTACTTTGGCTATCGTCAGCAGGCTTGGCGCCTCTCTTCATAATTTTTGTACCGTCCCAAACATATTGAGGAGCATTACCTGGAACGTCGTTAATAGGTGCATAAATGAGATTACTTCCATCTTTGGCGTAAGCTTGTTCTAAGGTGTAAAGTTCAAGATCATAGCCGAGGAAAGAACGATTCCATTTGTCAACAACTGCCTCACCTGGGTTCCCGTTCTGTGCTGCCCATGCATCGATAACAGAAGCTGCAACCAAAGCAGCTTTATCATTCTTCTGCAGTGAACAACCACTGTTGTGATAGCCGAAACATGAGGTGTCGTCGATGTTTACCATCAGCATAATCTCATCAGAGTGGTATGTTCCACTATTTACATTACTACCATTGTCAAGTACATTATTGGTAGAACATGTTCCGCTGTTAAAGTTGTTGATATGCTGTTCATTCTGTCCTACAGTCATCAGATTCATATTGTTGCTGTTATATACAGAACCATCAGCGGCCTTAACCTCTTCAGAAGAATTTGCACCAACGCTGGTACCACCCTTATAAACTTGCTGGACAAAGAAATGGCGCCACTCGGAATCCTGATATGTCAGATTGGGGTTAGCTTGAAAGTATGCCTTAACACGTAGTTTCTGGCCATCTGTCAAAGGATCAGGAACGATCCAGCCACCAAACTCTTTGTCAGGGTCAGCCCATTCATTCGCATTAGCATTGATACCAGTGCTGGTTGCGGGATAATCAACGCCAGGATTAGATCGAGTCATACCTCTTGTGCCAGCAACAGTTGAAGAACCGAAACCCCATGTCTGAGTGGGGGCTGGCTCACCAAAAGCCTGAACGAATGACTGCTCGTATTTCTGTAAAACTTGCTCTGACTGACTCACATTATAGACACTCATGTCGGGGCCACAACTTGTGAATATACCGCCCATGGCTAATGCGGCAATTCCTGTCATCAAATACTTCTCCATATTCATCTCCTTTATTTACGATTGTTTATTTTCTGATTGTGATTGTTTTATAACTGAATATATATCCGAACTCTATATAATTATGTGGTGCAAAAGTACGCAAAATAATCATAGGATGGTAGTTTGTTGAGTTAAAGAATGCTAAATAGATAAGAATCGTGCTCAAATATCAAGTGATTATTGGTTAAATTCCGTATTTTTGCAATATTAAAAGTATAAAGACATGAAAGATAAAAGGTGGAAGATTATATTTGCTCTTTGTGGCATGATAATGGTTCTTGGCTGTAACCCTTATCAGTTTGATCAGCAGCGGTATGAAGAGTTGGTGAAAGATGACTCTCCTGTACCCGAAACGGATTCAATCCACAACTGGATGATGACTGCATCAAAGACGCTCGTCGTGGATCCTTCAGGCGTAACAGATGTTAAGCTCATACAGATTTTTACGGATAATCCTTCTGTGACAGAATCTGCAGAGATCGTGGGTGGAGCCTATTCCTCTGGAGATAGCAAGATCGTCATGAATATCTCTTATCCGATTAGGCTTGAGACGCTTTATGCTGCTGCTATCGACAATGAAGGTTATTATACGATTGTATCGTTTAAACCAGCTTCATCCAGTAGTATTGATTTTACCAATCCTATCGTAAAACATGAGAAGCTGTCATATCAGAATCTGTACCAGACTTTTACTTATTTATTCGAGGAGGAGTATCCGGTCCCTGGAGATTATGACTATAATGATGTTGTACTGCGTATTTCAATGGAGCTTACAGGTAAACGTGAGGTGCGTTTCAATGTGCAGTTGGTTGCTGTTGGCGGAGAGAAGCAAATAGCAGCAGCTATCCGCTTGGCTGGTTATAAGTACGATGAGATAGAATCGGTGAAAACTGTCGATAATGCTTCGTTCAACATTGGAGCTGCTGGAGATCTACCAGAACAGTCAGGTTCGATTACGGAAAGAGCCTTTTTGCTCAAGAGTATGAATGGCGAGGCTGTACTTAATCTGTTTGCAGATGCCCATTGGGCCACAGGTGAGAATGTTATTTCTGATAATGGTTCAATCTTACGAAAGAGGTTTAATGTCTCATATGAAAAGAGTGATGAATACGGCACATTCACCCCTCGTGAAATCACTTATATCGTTACCTTCAAAGACGAATTGGATGTTTCTTCTCTAACGCTGGACGCTTTGGATACCTTTATTATTGAGAGTTATAACGGTAATCTATATGAGGTGCACATGCATCAGTATGCAACGGCCCAGGTGCTCTATACGCAATCGCCTTCTGATGCTCATAATCTTCCATGGGCATTCTGTGTTCCTTATAATAAGTTCTATTGGCCTTTGCATAAAGTGCCTATGGGATATCAGGCAAAGTCTAAGCACACTAATGGAGCCTATCCCTATCTCGGAAACTCCTTTGGTGAGTGGGCTGCAAACCATACTAAATGTATCGATTGGTATTTGTACCCAGACAAGCATCAGGTTTACAGATAGAATAATGCCTGATAAAATTTCTACTGAGCCTATCTACGTCGCGTTGAACTAAAATTAGAGGGTTACAAAACGTTTTGTAACCCTCTAATTTCAGAAGTGGACCAGCCTGGGCTTGAACCAGGGACCTCCAGATTATGAGTCATATTTACGGTTTTTGCATGAAATGCCATGTTATTGCAAAAGCCTGTAAATAAAAGGATTATTTCTTTTGGCGTTTGCAGAAAATTGTGTAATTTTGCAGCAGTTT
>Ga0256405_10008473_pt1 | contig 14715 bp, 12 predicted proteins | sample RumenRJG_02DNA_FD_189096 | JGI IMG/M metagenome (GOLD analysis project Ga0256405, IMG submission 189096) | Bovine rumen microbial communities from Lethbridge, Alberta, Canada - RJG_02 | ecosystem: Host-associated > Mammals > Digestive system > Stomach > Rumen | place: Canada: Alberta... | reverse complement strand
GCAAGTAATATAGTCCAAACCGTTCGGAATGTCAAGTAATAATTATCTGAAAATGCGCAAAATCAAAGCACGCCGATCAGGACAAGGAACAGCAGAACAAAGGTCACCAGGATGGCCAGCGCAAACAGGGTGAAGCCGACATTGAAGTGGCCTTTCTGATCCCCGCTTTTACTCGGCTCTGCCAGATGCGCCGTGCGCAGGGCATTGACGATCGGCTTGTAGAGCAGCAGGGTCAGACCCGCATTAATGCCGCCCTTGGTCAGGTTAAAGGGCAGGAAAACCGTCATCAGCATGCCGGCCACCTGCTCCCGCGGCACACCCATATAAAACGGTGTGATAATATAGTTCCAGAGAAGCATGGCCGCGACCATCGCGAGCACACCGAAGCTCAGGCCGATCACCGCATCCTTCTGGGTGCGATGCTTCTGATAATACCAGGCCGCAGGGACCGCAAACGCGCAGGTCGACACAATATTCATCAGCAGACCGTAAGGACCGGTAGAACTGATGGTGATCATCTCAATAAAGGAAACGATCACCGAGATCAGCACGCTGGTCAGAGGACCGTACAGCAGCCCCGCGATCACGATGACGGCGTCCTTAGGCTCATAGCTTAGGAAGCCGGCCACATTCGGGATCACCTTGCTCACCAGGACGGCGACATAGGAGACGGCGGCAAACATGGCGACCGCGGCCATGTAGCGGGTGGACATTTTGCTTTCTTTCATACTTTTTCCCTCCAAAAAGAAAAATACCTGAAGAAAAATCTTCAGGCGCAATAAAAATGAGGGCAAGGAAAACATATGGACTTCTCCATCTTCTTCCATCCAGACTCTACTGTCGGTCCCGGAATCACACCGGATCATGCCTCTCGGCTCGCGGACTGTACCGCCGGTCGGGAATTACACCCTGCCCTGAAGATGGCTGTATTATAGCAGGTGAAACAATATTTGACAAGCCCCTATTTACAGTTTATACTGCAGTTGCTCATAAAAATGCGCTGAAACCGCCGGAGGGCTGTATGATCGACAAAGAACAAACCTGCTGTTTTACCGGGCACAGGCCCGTCAAGCTCCCGTGGGGCATGCGGGAGACCGATCCTCGCTGTGTCGCGCTGAAGGGTCAGATCGCCGCGACGCTGGATGGGATCTATGAGTCGGGATACCGCCGGTTTATCTGCGGCATGGCCATAGGCTGCGACATGTATTTTGCCGAAGCGGTTCTGGCCCTCCGGCAGCAGCATCCGGATATTGTTCTGGAAGCCGCCATCCCCTGCGACAGTCAGGCAGACCGGTGGAACCGGCCGCAGAGAGAACAGTATGCCGCACTGCTCGAGCAGTGCGATCTCGTCACCTATGTCTCGCATCTGTATTCTCCCGGCTGCATGATGAAGCGGAATCAGTATATGATCGACTCTTCTTCTCTCCTGCTCGCCTGCTTTAACGGGCGCAGCAGCGGAACGATGAGCACGATTCTCTATGCCGAACGGCAGGGAGTTCAGACGCTTATTCTCGACATTGAATAAGCGAACAGCAAAAGACCCCGGCTCAGACGGAGCCGGGGTTCCTGTTCTTGACTCGGATCAGCAGCAGATTACGCCTGTCCGGCAGACCGGACCGAGGCAGAGATTGGCCGCGCAGAGCGTCAGGCACAACCGGTCTGTCCGCAGGCCGGAGGAGTAATTCACACGATAATTGTTGTAGAAGTCTCCCCCGCTCTGAAGCTGTTCCAGAAGCCTTCGGTAGTCCTCGTTGTCGGGTTCAATCTCGACAGCGCGCCTGGCCGCTTCCAGGGCCGCAATCTTCTTTCCGAGGTACATATTTGCCCCGGCACAGAGATAATACCACTTTCCGTCCCGTTCCTGCACGGGCACGGAGGAAAGGGCGTTCAGCGCTTCCTGATACATGCCGTTTCGGATGTAGTTCTTCGCGGCCGTATACTCCACGCGCTCGGTCTGCTGCTGCGTCCCCTGCCAGCTGTTCCAGGAATAGCCCCAGGGATCACGATAGCCCTGGAACGGATCGGCATACTGCTGATACTGATACTGGTACTGGGAAGAACTGCCGCCGGCATACTGCTGCTGTGCAGTGCCGTTCTTGATCTGGTCATAGGCAGCGTTGACATCATTCATCATCTGCGCGGCATGTTCGTCGCCCGGATTCAGATCCGGGTGATATTTTTTTGTCAGTTCCCGGTATGCCTTTTTGATCTCCTCATCGCTGGCATCCCGGGAGACGCCCAGAACTTTATACGGGTCCGATACCATGTTCGCCGTCCTTATTGATGTCGTATTTTTTATCAAACTGCGTCCAGAGCCCGAAGCAGAGAATATTCTTCAGAATCCCGACGTCCTCAACCAGCGGCAGAACGTCAAAATAAAACAGGCATTCCCCGAGCAGCATCCGCAGGATCTCCGAAAAGTGATTCGCGTTGTCCGAAAGACCGTAATATCTGCGGAAGGGATTATAGCGGTTCCGGATCGCGTCCTGATCCAGATCCATGCATGCGTCCATGATATAGAGAAAGCGTCCCAGAGCCGCGCCGAACTGCCGGAGCGTGTCGCCCCAGCGGTCGTCCCGATAAGCAAAAACCTCCGCCATCAATCCTGCGAAGGTCTCTGCAGCGGCGTCCGGATCTTCGGATCCGCTTTTCTCGATCTCATGCAGCGTCTGAATCGACGTATGCATCGCACGGCACTGGCGCGGATAACGCTCCGAGATCACAGCGTAGGCCCGTTTCAGGGCCGAAGAAGCCGCAAGGGCCGTGAGGCTTCCGTCGTCGTCCCAGTCGTCCCTCAGCTTCAGATAGCTCAGCGCGATGTTCATATCCGCGGCATAGTCGGTATACTCGCTTTGCCACCAGGAATGGGGCTTTCTCGGATGCATCACGCAGGTTTCTTCCCCGCTTCTCTCCTCCGCCTCATAAAGCGACTGCAGCAGCAGGATCAGGAAACACTGATCATAATTCAGCGTAAGTCCGCTCAGATTTCCCCAGCGCTCTCTCAGAGACCGGCAAAACCCGCAGTAGGCGGCACGGTACCGGGCGTCTTCCTCCGGTGTCAGATGTCCGCGATCCGCGGTCAGATATCCAAACACTCAGTTCACCCGTGGCTCAGGACTTGCCCATAAAGGAATTCCCGCACTTGCGGCAGACAATTTTGATCTTTCCGCGGCCTTTGGGGACGCGCAGAGTTGCCTTGCAGGCGGGGCAGACAAAAAACTTATAGTCCTTCCGCTGAACCCATTGTTCCTTCCTGACGCGCAGCGCGCTGAGGACACGTTCTCTGATCCGGAAATATCTGGCGTTTTCGTCACTGCGCCGGATCAGGTCTCTGGAAAGCATCCGATAGTAGGTGAACCCAAGCAGGACAAGCGCGATCGGCGAAAGAATCCGCCCGACTCCCCTGCTGAAGATAACAGAGAGGAGAATCAGAACCATGTCAACTGCCAGCAGGAAACGGTTCAGCTCATCATTGCCGTTCCTCCCTGCCATGAACTGCATCAGTTTTTGCCTCATAGATGCTCACCTTCAAGTCACTTGCGTTCCAGTAACAATCTGATGACTATTCTACTCATATTCCCGGCAGAATACATCACGAATTTGTGAACAAGCACTTACTCCCGAAGTTCCTTCAGTGACAGCAGCACGATTTTCTCACAGAGCTCATCATAGCCGAGCCCTTCGACTCTGGCCGCCTTCGGGATCAGGCTGTTCGGCGTCATGCCGGGAAGCGTGTTGACCTCCAGAAACCAGACCTTGCCCTCCCGGTCGAGGATAAAATCCGACCTGGAATAGACGCTCAGGCCCAGGCCTCTCTGAACCTGTTCCGCCGCTTCTCGAAGCAGCCGGTCCTCCTCGGCCGTGATCGCCGCCGGGCAGATTTCCCTCGCCCCCAGAGCGCCGCTCTGATACTTGGCGACATAGTCAAACTCCGTTCCCTCCGGCGGCACAACCTCAATCGGGCTCAGCGCACGTCCGTCCAGCACCGGAACGGTCAGTTCACGGCCGTAGATCTTCTCCTCCACGATGACGTGATTCCCGTATTTGCGTATTCTCTCCAGTGCAAGCTTCAGCTCTTCCTTCGTCTCGGGGAGTTCAACGCCCAGGGAACTGCCGCCGTTGATGATTTTCACCGCACAGGGCACAGAAAGCGTTTCGACAAGCCGCGGAATATCCTCTTCTTCATAAAAGAACTCCTGCCAGGCAGGGGTAAGCAGATCCTGCGCAAGAACGCGCTTTGCCATCGCCTTGTTCATGGCCAGCGCGCTGGCCAGCGGGCCGGATCCGGTATACGGCACGCCGATCATCTCCAGGATCGCCTGAATCTTGCCGTCTTCACCGTCTCTTCCGTGAAGCCCCAGAAACACGCAGTCGGCCAGTGCGCAGATCTCAATGACGTTTTTCCCGAGGCGGCTTGGACTCTGATCCTTCCGGCTTTCCCAGACCGCTTGAAGGTCAGGGGCTTCCGTGCGGATCTCGACCGCTCCGCAGAGCCCGTCCGGTTCCGAAAATGCCTCTTCCAGCGGTTTGTCATAGTTCTCCATGCCGAGGAACATATCCACATAAACCGCCTGATGCCCGCGCCGGCGCAGCGCCTGGCAGACCGAGGTTGCCGTAACCTGCGCGACATTTCGCTCTGTGCTTACGCCGCCGCCTAAAACAACGATTTTCATAAAACGATGGTTTCCTCCGTATTAAGCCACTCAAGGTGTTCCTATAAAATACCACGAAACCCATAAACTCACAAGGGGGAACATGGACTTTTTCCCAAAAAGCTGTAAAGGAGTTGAAAAACAGAACGATATGACCTGCGGAAAGCCGTATTCAACAGCAGTTTCATACTTGACACCGGCCCGAATTCCTGTTAGTATGAATTGTCTCAATTGGATAGAGTTTATCCGAAGCAAGATACGACCGCTGCGTTTCGCAGCTGAGGCCACACGGACAGCCGGGTCGAACGCCGAATGCCGCTGTGATGCGGTGGCAACTTCAGGTTGCCTTATTGATGGAGTTAAAAGCTCAAGTTTTATAAGTTGGTAACTATAAACCAGTGCTGTTAAGCATGCGAACTTGTGAAATGGTCAATAAGAGTAGGTCTTTCTTCGCTGATCAGAGAACTCTGTGCCATCTGGGATATTTTTATATTCCGGAATTTCATGGGCTGTATGCTGCGGCATACAGTCTTTTCTTACACGGGAGGATGCCATGAGAAGGAAAATCATCGAGCTGAAAGGAATCACGAAGGCGTATGACGGGGAGACGGTGCTGGATCACATCAACCTGGACATCTATGACAACGAGTTCGTAACCCTTCTCGGTCCCAGCGGCTGCGGGAAGACCACAACCCTCAGGATCATTGCCGGCTTTGAGCAGCCTGACGAAGGGGACGTGCTGTTCCTCGGAGAGGACATCGCCTCCCTGCCGCCTTACCGCCGCAACGTCAACACCGTGTTCCAGCGCTATGCCCTCTTCCCCCATCTCAACGTCTTCGAGAACATCGCCTTCCCCCTGCGGGTGAAGAAAGTCCCCGGTGCCGAGATCGAACAGAAGGTCACCGAGATGCTGCGCCTGGTGGCGCTGCCGGGCTTCGAGAAGCGCTCGGTGACGAGCCTCTCCGGCGGTCAGCAGCAGCGCGTTGCCATCGCCCGGGCCCTGGTGTCACAGCCGAAGGTTCTGCTTCTGGACGAGCCTCTGGCCGCCCTGGACGCGAAACTCCGCAAGGACATGCAGGCGGAGCTGCACAAGATCCAGCGGGCTTCCGGGATCACCTTCATCTTCGTCACCCATGACCAGGAGGAGGCGCTGAGCATGTCCGACACCGTGGTGGTCATGGCCGAAGGCCTGATCCAGCAGATCGGGACACCCACGGATATCTACAACGAGCCGCAGAACGCCTTCGTGGCGGACTTCATCGGGGAATCCAACATCCTCAACGGCGTGATGCTGGAGGACCGGAAGGTGAAGTTCCACGGGCAGGTGTTCGAGTGCGTGGACGAGGGCTTCGGGAAGAACGAGCCCGTTGACGTGGTGGTGCGGCCGGAGGACGTGGACATCGTCCCGGAAGTCAGGGGCCAGCTCAAAGGCGTGGTCACCAGCGTGACCTTCCTGGGGGTGCACTATGAGATCATCGTGGACGTGCAGGGCTTCAAGTGGATGATCCAGACCACGGACTTCTGCGCGGTGGACTCGCACATCGGGCTCAGCATTGAGCCGGACGCCATCCAGATCATGCACAAGTCCAAGTACTCCGGGATGTTCGGCGACTACAGCAGCTTCTCCAACGAGTTCGACGAGCTGAGCGAGGCGGAGGAGGAAGAATGAAGAAAAACAATGCACTGAGGCACGTGCAACGGGCGGTGCTGGCACCTTACGGGGTGTGGGCGCTGCTGTTCATCGTGGTGCCGCTGTTCTTTGTGGCGTATTATGCGTTCACGGACGCCAACTTCGCCTTCACCACCGATAACATCACCCGGTTCTTCACGGCGAAGAGCCAGGTCTCCGATGCCGCCGGTGGGACCAGAGAGGTCCGGACCTACCTGCTGATCTTCTGGAGGTCGCTGAAGCTGGCGATCATCTCGACGGTGATCTGCCTGCTGCTGGGCTATCCCACGGCGTACATCCTCTCCCGGGCCTCGGAGCGGACGCAGAAGATCCTCATCACCCTCATCATGATCCCCATGTGGATGAACTTCCTGATCCGGACCTATGCGTGGATGACGATCCTGCAGGACACGGGGATCCTGAACCGGATGCTGGCGCGGATCGGCCTGGGGCCGATGCACGTCATCGGGACGGAGACGGCGGTGGTGATCGGGATGGTGTACGACTACTTCCCGTATATGATCCTGCCGATCTACTCGGTGATGGCGAAGCTGGACATGAAGCTGGTGGAGGCGGCGAAGGATCTGGGCTGCAACGGGTACAACGTGATGAAGCGGGTGATCTTCCCGCTGAGCCTGCCGGGGGTGATCTCGGGGATCACGATGGTCCTGATCCCGTCGATCAGCACCTTCTACATCTCCCAGAAGCTGGGCAACGGCAAGTTCTACCTCATCGGCGATGCCATCGAGGGGCAGTACGTGGCCAACAACCTGCACTTCGCCGCGGCGATCGCGCTGCTGCTGATGATCGTGCTGCTGGTGTGCATGGCGCTGATGCAGCGGTATGCCAATAAGAAGGCGGTAGTGAAATGAGACTGAGTTCCAAGATCTTTACGGCGCTGATCCTTGTGTTCCTGTTCGCGCCCATCGTGATTCTGCTGGTGTTCTCGTTCAACGCCTCGAAGAGCCTGAGCGTGATGTCCGGCGGCTCGCTCTACTGGTACCGGGAGCTGTTCCGGGACGCCGAGACCCTGGGGGCGGTAAGGAACACCCTGGTGCTGGCCGTTTCGGCGGCGCTGATCTCCACCGTGATGGGCACGGCCGCGGCGGTGGGGATTCACCGGCTGCGCAGCAAGGCGGTGCGCCTGGGCTATGAGCAGGTGACGAACATCCCGATGATCAACCCGGACATCATCACGGGCATCTCGCTGATGCTGATGTTCGTGTTCGTGGGGAGACTCTTCGGCGCGGCCACCAGCCTGAACTTCTGGACCATGCTGATCGCCCACATCACCTTCGGGGTGCCCTACGTGATCCTGCAGGTGCTGCCGAAGCTGCAGCAGATGGACGAGAGTCTGGCCGAGGCGGCCATGGATCTGGGCTGCACGCCGCTGCAGGCCTTCTTCAAGGTGGAGATCCCGGAGATCATGCCGGGCATCGTCACGGGGATGATCATGGCCTTCACGCTGAGCCTGGACGACTTCGTGATCAGCTACTTCACCTCGGGCAACGGCTTCGAGACCCTGCCGATCCGCATCTACAACATGACCAAGAAGACCGTGACCCCGAAGATGTACGCGCTGAGCACGATCATCTTCTTCACGATCCTGGCGCTGCTGATCATGTCCAACCTCATCGACACCTCGGCCCCCGGCGTGGGCCGGCCAAAGACACGGGAGCGCACGGCGGAGCAGAAGAAGCGCCTGCGCCTGGCCGGCGGCATCGGCGGGGTGCTGGCCGCGGGGATGATCGCCCTGATGATCATCGGGGCGCCGGACAAGCCGGTGCTCAACGTCTACAACTGGGGCGAGTATATCTCCGACGGGTCCGAGGACAGCTTCAACAGCATCCGGGGCTTCGAGGAGTGGTACAAGGAGAACTACGGCGATGAGGTGGAGGTCAACTATACCACCTTTGCCTCCAACGAGGACATGTACTCGAAGATCGCCAGCGGCGCGGTCAGCTACGACGTGATCATCCCGTCGGACTACATGATCGCCAGGATGCGGGACGAGGGCATGCTGCTGCCGCTGAACTTCGACAACATCCCCAACTACAGGAACATCGGGGAGAGCTTCCGGGGGCTGTACTATGACCCGGAGAACCAGTACACGGTGCCCTATACCTACAGCTTCGTCGGGGTCATCTGGGACGCGGCGCGGGTGGACGAGGCCGACACGGGCGACTGGGACCTGATGTGGAACGAGAAGTACAGGGGCGATATCCTGCAGTTCAACAACTCCCGCGATGCCTTCGCCACAGCCCAGTACAAGCTGGGCCTGGACGTGAACGAGACGGATCCGGAGAACTGGAGACGGGCGCTGGAGGAGCTCAAGACGCAGCAGCCCCTTATCAAGAGCTACGTCATGGACGAGATCTACAACATGATGGAATCCGGTGAGGCCGCGGTGGCGTCCTACTACGCGGGCGACTACTTCACGATGCTGGACGCCCAGGCCGCGGGGGTGGACCTGCGCTTCTATGTGCCGGAGCGCACCAACTACTTCATCGACGCCATGTGCATCCCGTCCTGCTGCCAGCAGAAGGAGCTGGCCGAGGCCTTCATCAACTACATGCTGGAGGAGGAGCCCGCCATCGCCAACGCCGAGTATATCATGTACGGCTGCCCCAACCGGGTGGTGTATGAGTCCGAGGACTACGCCGAGGACATGGGCGAGGAGGCCATGGAGATTCTCTACCCGAACCTCGACGACTTCGCCGAGAAGTATAACCGCTTCGCCTACCGCAACCTCGACCCCCAGACCCTTAGCCTCGTCAACACCCTCTGGGAGGAGCTCAAGATCAACTAAGGGGCTCGCCCCGGCATTCAGTTGATTTTGACCCGCTTCCATATTATAATAAGCTATCATCCAACAGCAAAGGAGAGTAAGCTTTATGAATATGATTTGTTTTGACCTGGAAGGCGTTCTGGTACCGGAAATCTGGATCGCGTTCTCGGAAGTCAGCGGAATTCCCGAGCTGCGGCGCACCACCCGGGATGAGCCGGATTATACCAAGCTGATGAACTGGCGTCTGGGCATCCTGCGGGAGCACGGACTCGGCCTGAAGGAAATCCAGGAAACCATCGCAAAGATCGACCCGCTGCCGGGCGCAAAGGAATTCCTGGACGAGCTACGCAGCACGCAGCAGGCCGTCATCATCAGCGATACTTTCTCGCAGTTTGCCGGGCCGCTGATGAAAAAACTCGGCTGGCCGACACTCTTCTGCAACGAGCTTACCGTCGGAGACGACGGCATGATCGACGGCTTCCGCCTGAGAATCAAGAACACCAAGCTCTCCACCGTGCGGGCGTTCCAGTCCATCGGCTATGAAACCATCGCCATCGGCGACAGCTTCAACGATCTGGACATGCTGCTGGCCAGCAAAAAGGGCATCCTCTTCCGCACCACGGAGGAGATCAAAAAGGCCCATCCGGAGCTTCCCTGCTGCGACACCTATGAAGATCTGATGAAAGAGATCATGGCCGCCTGCTGACCGGACATATCAAAAATTGGACCCTTCTCCAAGAGGAGAAGCGGTCCGGTTTTTTGCTCTCTGTGCGTTTTGAGCCGCGGTTACGGCACGTTCATTTCCCGGCCAGGAAGTCCAGAACCTGCTCCCGGCTTTTCAGAGCGGTTGCCGCGCCGACCGCCGTGGTGCAGATGGCTCCGCAGGCATTGGCAAAGCGCAGTGCGTCCTCCACGCCGCAGCCACGCAGAAGCTCACAGGCAAAACCGGCCACGAAGTTGTCCCCCGCTCCGGTGGCATCCACCGCATGGATCTCACAGGGCGGAAGCGAGATGCTTCCCTCTGTTCCGCGATAATAGCAGCCTTTCGCGCCCAGCTTGACGATCACGTTCTTCACGCCTCGATTCAGGAACACCTGTGCCATTTCTTCCGGTGTATCCTTTCCCGTATAATAGCGGGCCTCGTCCTCATTCGGCGTGATATAATCGATCAGGGGCAAAACATCGGCCAGATCCGCCAGCGTCAGGAAGCGGAAGTTCGGCAGCTTGGTATCCGCAATCACAACAAGCCCCTGTTCCTTTGCAGACGTCAGCACCGCACGAATCACATCCACATCGTCAAACGGCGCACGGAACAGAGAACCCAGGATCAGCGCACGGGCCTTCCCGAAACAGCCGCGGGACCGCTCCGGATGGAAGTTAAAGGTATGCGAAGCATTCGTGATGGACTGGCGGCTGCCATCGTCGCGCACGAACATCGTTGTCACCGGCGTCGGATGGTCCGCCGAGCGCACGATCAGGGACGTATCCACGCCGCAGCGTTGAAGCGCGTCCGCCACCATGTCCCCAGCTCCGTCCTCGCCAAGGCCACAGAGGATCGCGGTCCGAAGGCCGAGCTTGGCCGCGGCCATGGCCTCGTTCACCGCTTCACCGCCCACGTTCAGGCTGCCGGACGCGGCGCGGTACCCAGAAGCCGAAACCGGCTTCGGATCAAAGCCCTTTATAATTGAATCCACCAGCGCCATCCCGACGCAGATCAGGTCAAACTCTCTGTTCATTTTACCAGACCAGCACACGCTCCGCGGGATCGAGATACATGCCGTCCCCCTCCTGGATGTCAAAAGCCTCCAGGAACTGATCAAACTGCTGTACCGTGACATTGGTACGCAGGTAGTGCAGCGGATGCGGATCCTGCATCAGGCAGAAGTATTCCGTCTCGCGCGTGTTGAGACGCGCCCACAGTTTTGCGTATGCCTCGAAAAACGCCCGGTAGTCCACATCGTCCTTCTGATCCAGCAGGTTAAGCATGCACTTCAAACCGGCCATGTCGGCGATCGCCTCGGTCTGGATGTTCTGCCCCTGTACCTGATAGCCGCCGAAGGCAGTCATCGTGTCATAGTAGTCAATCAGCTTCTGCGCACGGCCGAGGAAGGCACTGTAATCGTCTTCCGTCCACCAGTTGTTCAGGGCGCCGGTCGCGTCAAACTGCGCGCCGTTGGTGTCAAAGGCATGGGAAATCTCGTGCCCGATCACGCTGCCGATGCCGGCATAGAGTTCTTCCGTGCTCATGTCTTCCCGATAGAAGGCGCCACCCAGGATGCCGCGGAAGATGTTGATGGAGTTATCCTGCGGGTTATAGCTGGCATTGGTCTGCAGCGTGTCAAACTGCCAGAGCTCGTGGTCGATCTTTGTATTCAGCAGGCTCAGGTTGTAGGCTGTATTGAAGTCGCCGATGGCCGTCATGGCTTCGAAAAAGCTCAGCCCTTCCAGGGTCAGAGCGCTGTAATCACGCCACTTCTCGGGATAAACGGCGTTGATGGTGATGGCGTCCAGCTTCTCCACCGCCTTTTCACGGGTCTCGGGAGAGAGCCAGTCCTCTTCCGCCAGCATCGTGCGGTAGTAATCGACGGTCTCCTGGCAGATGCGGGTGATATCCTCCTTCATCTTTGTCGCGTCGTACCTCGCGAAGAAGGCGCGGTTCATCGGCGTCATCAGGGCGCTGCGCACCAGCTGGAAGGCAACCTCCTCATCCGGTGTGGAGCCGGTGCTGCCGTTTGCCGCGTTACCGAAGTCAACCGAGATCTCATAGCTGTCACGGTCCAGAACGGACATATTGTCCAGGATATCGCACACGATCAGGTAGTTCTTCAGATCTTCCAGGCGCTCCGGCGTGTAAACCGCATCCAGTTTTTCAAGATAGGCCGGCTGCGATACAACGCAGCGCTCCGCCGCGCCATAGCCCCAGGCTTCGATAATGGCGGCAAGCGGGAAGCGCTCACAGAGCGCATAGGCCTCCTCCGGATTCATCTCATTGTTGATCTTCTGGATATAGTCCGGCGACATGCTCTCGGCAGAGCTCATGATTCCGCCGGCAAGCTCGGTCTCCAGCGCAAAAGCACGGTCCAGCATCTCCGACGCCTCTTCTTCGGTGTAGCCGAATTTCGGCAGCATCTTAGCCGCCGCTTCCCTGTATGCCGCTTCAAAGCGGTCACCCATCTCGGTGCGCTCGGCATACTCCGCGGAGTCACCCAGCAGCAGGCCCATCGGGTCGATCGAGAGCAGATACGTCTCAGGATCGTTGAAGCCGGTGCTGCTCCCAAAGGAAACGTACTGCCCCGCATGGGCGTCCTTATCGCAGAACAGAGCCGTGAGTCCCTCCAGATCCGAAACAGCATTGATCTCGTCGACGATCTTCTGCACCGGCTCAACCCCCAGGGCGTTGCGTGCGTCCCAGTCCAGGAACGCTTTGTACAGTCCCTGTACCAGGGCGGCGTCGTCGCCTTCCAGGCTGTCATCGGTCAGCACCGCCTGGCTCATCTCACGGATCTCGTCACTCACGATGGTGAAAGACGATTCCGATCTGTATCCGGGACGGATCTCGGTTCCTTTCGCCCAGTCATAATTGACGTAGAGATAGAGGTCGTCGTTCGGGCTCTCCGGCCTCTCCGCTACGGCCTGCACATTTTCGCGCAGATCATAGTCCACCCAGGGACTTCCGTCATCCAGCGCCTCGCCGTCGGCATAAGCCGAAGCCGCCGGAGCAGAAAGCAGCATCAGCGCCAGCAAAAGCGCAGCCGCCTGTTTCCATGTGTGAATGAATTTACTCTTCATAAGCTTACCTCCAGGATATCATGAAGCAGCAATCACGCCGCTTTCCGTCTCTTTATCCCATCGATATTATATTCAATATATGTGAATAATTCAAGAGGATCTCTCTGTTTACCGGTTTTACCGGGCATATCGAACACAGGAGCGGGTTTTACCCCGCTCCTGCGTTTTTGGTGCGCCCGGCGAGCGCACATTCTAACGGGTGAAAGTCCCGAGACCGCCCGGCAGCGGGAAGGTCACAGCCAAAGCCAAGGGTGTCCGCCGCGAGGCGGAATCTGAAGGAAGGCAGCGGCAAAACTCTGGCCCGACGAACAGAAATCATGTCAGGCTGTAAGCGAGGGTAAGACTGCCAAACAAGCCAAAACCCAATAGCTGCACGGAATCGCTTGCGGTAAACATGGCGGGTATAAGGGTGAAAGAATGTGTGAGTACCCGGGGAGATCTCACAGACGTGGAGGGCGGCGAAGGGGCCGAAGCCGGATAAAGCAATGAGCAGATGGTAGCCGAAACGTAGTAACAACGAACTGTGAGAAGTCAGCAGAAGCCATAGTACCTCAAAAAAAAATGAGGGAAGGGCTGAACAATCGTAAGTCCGAAGAGACGGAGGAAGGAGGTCAATATGGAGAAAGCAGAATACCTCGGGAACGAGGGCTGCCCGCAAAGGGATAATGCGGAACATGAAGAGTATGTGGGAGTGCGGAGTATTGACAGACGGGAAACCGAAGAAACGGACGGTGCAGACTTGCTTGAACGCATTCTGAGCAGAGAGAATCTGAACAGAGCCTACAAGCGGGTAAGAGCCAACAAGGGAGCACCCGGTATCGACGGAATGACGGTGAAGGATGCCCTGCCTTGGCTGAGGAAACACAGGGAGGAACTTCTTGACCAAATCCGAAGCGGCAAATACAAGCCGCAGCCGGTGAGGCGGAAGGAAATCCCAAAACCGGACGGCGGAATACGAAAGCTGGGGATACCAACAGTCGTAGACCGCATCATCCAACAGGCAATCGCCCAGCAGATAACCCCAATCTTTGAACCGCTGTTCTCGGATGGGAGCTATGGCTACCGTCCGGGCAGGAGCGCACAGATGGCAATTCAGAAAGTGAAAGAGTATGCGGAACAGGGCTATACCACGGCAGTACTTATTGACCTGTCCAAATATTTCGACACGCTGAATCACGATCTGCTGATGAACATGGTACGAGAAGAAGTCCACGACAGGCGCGTGATTGAACTCATTAAGAGATTCCTCAAAAGCGGAGTAATGGAAAACGGACTTCTGGTTAAGACGGAAGAAGGCTCCCCACAGGGTGGCCCACTCAGTCCGCTTCTGGCGAACATCTATCTCAATAAGTTTGACCATGAGATGGAAAGCAGAGGCGTCCATGTGATTCGGTATGCAGATGACATTGTAGTGCTTGCAAGAACACCGCGGGCAGGACAACGCCTGCTTGAATCCAGTCGTAGATATCTTGAGGGGAAACTTAAACTCAAAATGAATACGGAAAAGAGCAAGGTGGTAAGTGTATACGCGATCCGAAATTTTAAGTTTCTGGGCTTTGCACTCGGGAAGGGGAAGAATGGAGTATTCATTCGAGCCCATGCAAAGTCCCTCAAGAAAGCAAAGCAGAAGCTCAAAGAATTGACTTCCCGCAGTCAGGGCAGAAACGTCCGTAAGGTGATGTACAATGTGAAGGTATTCATCCGAGGATGGCTTGGCTATTTCGGAATAGCAAGTATGCACAATACAATGAGGAGCTGGGATGAATGGCTGCGCCGACGCTTTCGGATGTATATCTGGAAGCAGTGGAAGAGACCGA
>Ga0256405_10008472_pt1 | contig 14717 bp, 14 predicted proteins | sample RumenRJG_02DNA_FD_189096 | JGI IMG/M metagenome (GOLD analysis project Ga0256405, IMG submission 189096) | Bovine rumen microbial communities from Lethbridge, Alberta, Canada - RJG_02 | ecosystem: Host-associated > Mammals > Digestive system > Stomach > Rumen | place: Canada: Alberta... | reverse complement strand
CGGCGAAATAATCACTATCAGTCAAGGTATCGGTTTCCTCTTTATTATGGGCGCCACTGCAGTCGTAATTCTTGGCGGCATGAAGGGAAGCAAAAAACAGGCCCCAAATCTCAAGGTCGCGCTACTCACGGTAATTAGTAGCTTCTTCTCGGTTCTATCGGATATCGTATTTGCAAAATTCCTCGGTGACGCTACGGCAAATTACGTACTCTTTGCTCAATCATTTTTCTTCTTCGAGCTCGGCTCGCTCCTTGCGGTTATCATGGCAATTATTTTCTTTGACTCCTGGCGCAAAGCTCTCGTGCGCACCTTCTTCCAAGGGCGCAAGCACAACGTCAATATGGGACTTCTTATCGCGGACAATATGACGCTCAGTATTGCCGAAATCCTCTACAAATTCGGCTTAATCGCAGCGCCGGTAGTCTCGCTCGTTTCGCCAATCGGTAAGGTTTCCAGTCTCTTTACCTCGTTCTTTATTACAATTTTCCTTGGCAAAATCTTCCCGAAGTTTATCCGTAGCAAACGCATCACAAAGAGCATTATTGCGCAGTATATGATCGCTGGCGCGTTAATCATTTGCGGCATCGTTTTAATGAATTAGCACTCTTGACCCGCAGACTGCTAAAAGCTATACTGTAATACATGAGTAAAAGAGACTATTACGAAGTTCTCGGCATCCAGAAGGGTGCATCTGATGATGAAATCAAAAAGGCTTTCCGTAAGCTTGCTATTAAGTACCATCCAGACAAAAATCCGGGCAACAAAGAGGCAGAGGAAAAGTTCAAGGAAGTTAACGAAGCTTATTCTGTTTTGAGCGACAAAACCAAGCGTCAGCGCTACGACCAATTTGGTCATGCTGGTGTTGGCGGCGCGGGTGCCGGTGCTGGCGGTAATCCATTTGCTGGCGGCTTCGACTTCAATGGCCAGACTTTCAACTTCGACTTTGGCGGCGGCGGTGGTCTCGACGATATTCTTGGCGCAATGTTTGGCTTTGGTGGCGGTTTCCGCGGTGCACGTCGCGGCCGTGACTATCGCACGTCTACTACAATCGATTTCGAAGAAGCAATCTTTGGCACGACCAAAAACATCTCCGTTGATGGCGAGCAGATCAAGCTCAAAATCCCAGCCGGCATCCATGATGGCCAGCAGATTCGCCTCGGCGGCAAAGGCGGCCCATCCCCAGTCGAGGGTGGTCAGCGTGGCGACCTTCTTGTTGAAATCCGTGTACGCGCCCACAAAACTCTTACGCGTGAAGGTAACCTCATTCTTTCCGAAGCCACAATTTCTATGGTAGATGCCGTCCTTGGTACGGAAGTTGATGTCGATACTGTCGATGGCAAGATTAGGATGAAGGTTCCAGCCGGTACTCAGCCAGGTACAAACTTCAAACTTTCTGGCCACGGCGCGCCAATCCAGGTCGGTTCAACCGAGCGTGGCCCACACATCGTTACAATCAATGTTGAAATTCCAAAGAATATCAACAAAAAGCAAAAAGAGCTCATCCAAGAATTCGCAAAGGCAAAGCGTTCTATATTCGGCTAATGCTATAATGTGGTAAATGTATTGCAAAAACTGCCACAACGAATTTGAAGCTAATGACATGCGCTGTTCCGCTTGCGGCAGCGAAGATGTTGTTCCAATTACCGACAAGCCAGAAGAAGCGGAAAAAGTTCAGTCGCCAATCGTAAAAGAGGAAATCGCTACCAAAAATAGAAAAAAGCGCATCGGAACTGTCATTTCGGCAGTTGTCTCGCTTGTGCTCGGTAGCATAATCCATTTTATTGGCCTCACAAACTACAATAATTTTGATTACACTCCGCGTTCTGCATACGAAATGTCTACAGAATTTATAGTTTATGCGGCGATGGCCAGAATAGGATTAACACTTATGGTGTACGGCATCATTACGATGGTTTATTGCGTTGGTCAATTAATTTGGGATTACCTAAAGGAGAAGAAAAAATAATGCAAGATTTCCTTGTCGATCACGCGCATATCATTGCGTATGCAACAATAATTGTTATTTTTGGTTTTGGCATTATAGCCGGCATCGTAAAACAGTACAAACACGACGCGAAGCTTCACAATCCAAAATACAAGCGCACCGTTGGCGATATCGTAGACCTCAAGGCAGAAACCAAAACAGGCAAGAACGGCAGAACTACTACGCTTTACTATTCAATTATCGAGTTTGAAGACGAGCAAGGTAAAAAGTTTCGCTATGTAAGCGAAGACGGCACGCTGACTGAAGAGCGCAAAAATAGTCGCGTTCCAATTTATTACAATGTGGACGATCCAACAGATTGCGTTGCACAGACGAACTTTAATGGCTACATTGCAGCGGCTATTTGTTTGGTGCTTGGCGCGTTGTTCCTATTTCTTGTCGACTATGTAATCAAAAGCGGCGTTTTCGCATAGTATATGGTAGAATACCGCGACCTGTACGACAAAAATCGCAAACTCACCGGTAAGAAAATCAAAAAAGGCGACCCTATCCCAAAGAGTAAATATATTAATGTCGTCATGGTTTTTATTCGTAATTCTACGGGGCATTATTTAATTCAAAAACGCAGCAAAGCCAAAAATGGTCTCTACGCTACAACTGGCGGCCATGCAAAAACTGGCGAAACTAGCCTCCAGGCGATTTGCGCAGAAGTAAAAGAAGAACTCGGCCTTGATGTTGAGCCGTCAAAATTCCAGCTGTATTATTCCGGCCGTTCTGAGGAAGACCAAGTTTTCTATGACGATTATTTTCTCGAACTCAGCCCACGCCTTTTCGATATCAAACTCCAAAAAGAAGAAGTAAGTTTTGTTTGCTGGATGCAACCGTGGGAAATCCGCAACTCATTCCGTCGCTGTAGGTTTATGGACAACCATTACGAAGAATTCCTTAGGCTTCGCGAATGGCTAAAAACACAGAGCACTAAAGATTCAAATGTTTCTTAGCAAGCTCAGTTACGACACGCCCACGTGGCGTGCGCTGAATCATGCCAAGTTGCATCAAGAACGGTTCTAGGTAATCTTCAATCGTTGAAGCTTCATCGCCAGTTAATGCCGCAATTGTGTTTAGACCGACTGGTTTGTCGCCGTATTTTTCGTACATCAATGTGAGCATGTTGCGGTCCGCTGGATCTAGGCCAAGCTCATCAATTTCTAGCATCTTTAGTGCGCCCTCGGCGGTCGGTACGTCGATAATTCCATCGCCATTCACATCTGCATAATCACGCACGCGTTTTAGGAGTCTGTTTGCGATGCGTGGTGTTAGGCGGGAACGCTCGGCAAGCAACTTTGCGGCATCTGGTTTTATATTGGCATTCAGTAATTTCGCAGAGCGCTCAATAATTCGTTGAATATCGTCATTCGCATAGTATTCTAGGCGGTAGGAATGGCCAAAACGATCGCGTAGCGGCCCTGCCAAATTACCAGCCTGCGTGGTTGCGCCAATCAAAGTAAAACGCGGCAAATCCAGCTTTACGCTGCGCGCGGCCGGACCCTTGCCAATTACGATATCAAGCTTGTAATCTTCCATCGCAGAGTAGAGAATTTCTTCCACGGCGCGGCGCAGACGATGGATTTCATCAATAAACAAAATATCACCATCAGTTAAATTCGTAAGAATACTAGCAAGGTCGCCAGCTTTTTCAATCGATGGGGCAGAAGTGGCGCGAAAATTCGCACCCATTTCGTGTGCAATTACGCCGGCCATTGTGGTCTTGCCAAGTCCTGGCGGACCGTACAACAATACGTGATCCATTACGTCGCCACGTTTCTTTGCGGCATCAATTGCAAGTTTAAGATTGGTTTTGAGGCGGCGTTGACCGATATATTCGTCAAAGTTCGTTGGACGCAAAGAAAACTCTACGGCACGCTCTTCATTGTCGTCTTCATGCAGGCTAGTATCAATCACCCTCTCAATTGCCATATCTGTATTATAGCACCTATGGTATAATTCTCTTATAGATGCAGCTCTAGAAACTACATCTATGGTCTGGGTAAAACAGCTCCTTAGGGAGCTATTTTACTGTTCTAAACAAACCTGATTCTTATTCCAAACTCCACAACCCAGATTCGAATCGTGATAGTCATAAAAATCTTCCTCAGGGCGTCTAGTTATCTAGAATCCTGTTCATTGAAGCCCTGCGAGCTCAGCAATAACTTCAACGACAGCCCAAACCATGATTTAAGACACCTTGCGGTGCCATTCAAATATAGAGAATTGCCTACGGGCATAAAAGCATGAGTGTAATTATTTGATATAATATCTTTAAGGAGGATAGCTCTAGAAACTATCCTCGGGTTGAGTTAGTTAGCCGTTACCGGCTAACTTTTTTGTTCGGCTTACGCACGAATCGAATTTCGGATTTCAACTCCACAATCCATATTCTGAAGGTGAGTACCATCCAAAATCTTTCTCAGGAGCGACTAGCTATCTAGAATCGCCGTTCAATGAGGCTCCTGCGAGAACGAAGCTCGAGCCTCATGACTAACCGAGTCAACCCGCACTCATCCTAGCGTCAATAAAAACTAATTAAAAGCATAAGTTTAAGATTTGGTATAATAACATTATGGGCGCGTAACTAGGATTACGCCCTAAATTTGGTTTAAGTGACCCTCCTAACGGCGGGCCACTTTTTTATGCTTCGTCACATCGATACTTAGTGTAACTCTCACGATCCACAACTTAATGCAGACGCTCAAATCACTCCTTTCTCATGGACTCTAGCGAGGCCTAGTATGCTGTTTATTGAGTCCATGCGAGATGAACTTAATAATTGCGTAAGGGATAAGCCAAGATTCCCGACTCAAAATAGCGTCAAGTGGCGCGAAACAAAAGCATGAGTCTAATATTTCTAGCCTAACAGGGGCCAAAGTGTTATAATTAAATTGTCTTAAATCAATTTAATAATTTGCACTTAGGCTACAATTCTGCACTTGTGGCAGCGTTTTGGATAAAGCCCGTAAATCCGGGAGTTTATTCATCGCTCCGGTTAGGCTGTATCCCAGTCTAAGTGCAGAAATTGATTTAAGACATCATGCGGTGTTTAGCTCCCGGATTCATGATGTAACCAACATTTTGACCAAAAGCGAAGGCATCGCAAGATGTCTTATTTTCTTTTTGTAAGTTGTGGCGCTAAGAGTCAGGAGGCGCCACGAGTGTTAAGCGACTTTTTGGTCAATATTATACGGTAACTAATCCATTTGAAACTATTGGATTTTATAAATGGCTAGAAGACATTAAATATGTCGACGAGGACCAAATAATTGAACCTTTCGCTGGGGCAAATAATATTCCACGAATGTTAGAAGATGGTGATATTTTACCAGACGCCAAATGGACCTGCTTTGATATAGAGCCAGGGAAAAATGTCTACCCAAAATGCGAGATATTGCAACGAGACACCATAAAAGACTATCCAAAAGGATATAAAATTGCGATTACTAATCCGCCATATTTAAGTAAGAATTCCGCTACGCGTAGGGGGCTAACGTATCCAGAAACGAAATACGACGACGTCTACAAACTATGCCTTGAGGTGATGCTAAATAATACGCCATACGTTGCCGCAATTATTCCAGAAACTTTTATTACGTCCGGCTTGTTCCATGACAGACTTCACTCCATAGTCTCATTGACATGTAGAATGTTCGACGATACCGACTGCCCAGTATGTCTTGCCATGTTTGTGCCAAAGGAAGAAGCGCCAAATTCGTTCTATATTTACAGAATGAATGATTCGCTCGGCGAGTATAAAGAACTGAAAAAAGGTGATATTCCTGACACATTAGGAATTGAATGGACCTTTAATGATCCTAATGGGGAGATTGGTATTTGGTGCATTGATAATACAAAATATGCAAGTATTCACTTCGGTAAAGGCGATATTATTCCAAGCTCTAAGATAAAAAATACATCCAGATCGCTAACGCGCGTTAGTGGTCTACCGGAAGAAATAGATTTTGAGCGTTTTATAGACGATTGTAATGCGCTACTTAAAAACTATCGTAGCAGTACGAAGGATGTATTTATGGCATCATTCAAGGGTTTAAGAATTGACGGTCTATATAGAAGAAGATTAGATTTCGCTACTGCGCGCAGAATTATGAATAATGCTCTACAAATGCAAATCCGGGGTACCAAATGAACCATAAAATAGATTATGAAACGGCATATAAAAACGCTCTCGAAGAAAACATAAAAGAAGTACGTGATTTAGTTTTATCGCGTGATGAGAAAATGTTATTTAAGATGTCTAATTATTCAAAGAAATTTGATGTCCCATTTAAATTGTTAGAGCATAAAATTCTTCAAGATAATCTATACGCAAACATTTTCATAAAGGATCCATCTAAACAATCTCTACACCAGCGTACTGCCGCAAAATATATAGAGTCGATTACGGATGTTGTAAATTTTATGCAACTACCAGCAGCCGGAAGCGATGCTTGCTATGTATGCAATGATGGCATTGTAAGAAAAGGTGACGTTAACAAAGGACTTACTAAATCAATAGATTTCTATTGGGAATACGATGACTGCGTATATTATGCGGCCCATAAATATACCAAAGATGAAGGGGGAGCTCAAGATAATCAGTTTAATGATTTGTGTAATTTTCTTATTAATGCGTCGCATTCAAAAAGCGAAAAAATCTACTACTTAGCGATTGGTGACGGAGATTATTATAAACATAAATATAGGGATGGAGATATATATTATCAATCAAGATTAGAATATATGAATGATAAATTCTCGAGCGATAATGCGATTGCTTTATCTACTGACGAACTAGAAGATTTTCTCATTAAACACTCATCAAATAATACGGTAGTATAATTTTTATTTATACTTTTCTTCCTGCCTTACGCGCAAAATATTGTAAAGTTCATCTACAAAGCTACTTCGTCTACGAGCATTTTTGTCGCGGAATAGTATTACTTTATATTTTGAGCGAGTTAACGCAACATAGAATACGCGACGCTCTTCGGCATTTGCGATACCTTCATTGATTGGTTTTTGTTGGAAGATATTCTCAATCCAAAATGTTGGTCGATCGTCGCCAGGGAAGCTAGCATTTAGGCCAATCAAAAATGTCCAATCGGCAGTTAGACCTTTCGACTTATAGATCGACATAGCGTCGAATTGAAAATCTGGAAAATCAGTTAGCGATACCTTTGTGTCTAATTCCTTGCGATAATAGCCATCGCCGAAATCAAACAAATGTCTTATTACACTATTCGTACGAGAGAGTACGAGAATAGAATCATTTGGTCTTTGTGTATGAATTTGAATAATCGAACGGCGCAATGCGGCGAATTCATCATGTAGCGCCTCTTCGTTATTCTTCCCAGAGAAATCAATAAATACAAACGGATCGTTTAGCTGCTTATCTGAGCGTAGATCTTTCTTAATCTGGCTCGGATTACGCATAATAAATTCGCCTGCAAAATCAATCAAGGATTGCGAGTTGCGGTAAGTCTTCGTAATTTTGAATAGTTTTGCGCCTTTAAAATATTTCTGGAAATTATAAACATATTCAATGCGCGAACCGGCAAAAGAATAAATAGTCTGCCAATCATCGCCGACGGCAAGTAATTTTGCGCCACTACGACTAACTGTCGCATTCGCCAGGGCATAGCGATCAGAAGAAATATCCTGATACTCGTCTACGATCACATACTTATAGTTAAAAGAAGTCTCGTCTAATGTATTTACATATTTACGAGCATAGTAAATCATGTCGGAAAAATCGAAACCGACGCGGTTTTCCTCGCGGTGAATTCTTTTACCGTAATATAAGTAAAATTTTCGAATCTGCCTATACTGCGCTTGCATTTTTGTGGCCGTATCTAATTCGGCGGCTTTTGTAATTTCGTCCGAGACTATCGAGTCGAAATCTTCGCGGCTATCGGAGGCTTTTACTTTATCTACGACGCGGTAGAAAAAGTTTTTAACTTTAAACAATTCAGCCAATTCATTACGGTCAAGAATCGCATCATATATCTCCGTGTCGCTCCTAATCCTACTGGTATTAATTCCATACTTATCTAATTCGGCTTTAAGTGTTTCTAGATAATCTATATTCTTGTCGAAATCTAGCGCAATAAAATTAGTTTTATTTTCCGCGTGGAACTTCTCTTTAATTTTACGAATGCGCTCATATTCTTTATCGGTCGGATTTTCCGAATTCGATAGGCCAAAATATTCAATGTAATATTTATTGCCACCTATATTTAGGGTAAAATCTGGCCGGTATGTATTTGCTTCCGGCATCACTTCGCCGTATAGCTCCTCGTAGTTGTAGTCGATGTAATGTTCAAAGAGCCAGTTTGCAATTCTAGCTTCGCCTTTAGATTTAACATATTCACCACGTAGCGTTCGTGGATCGGAGCGATTGATATCATAGCTAACGCGGCTTTCGATGACCTTTCGAATATCTTTAGTTTCGCTTTTGCGATATTCCTTGTAAGCTTTGAAGTATTCGTCAAAATTGCTATAAAGCTGGTAGTTTTTCTGTAGGAAAGATCCGTAGAAGAATTCATCGCCCATTGTTTCTTCGTCAAATAGCTGCATAAAGTTCGCAAATTGTTGCGGGGAAGAATAAATATTGCTTTTAACATAATCTACAAAAATTTTATAACGCAAATTATCGTCTACAACGTAGCACTGCTTGCCGGCGAATACTTGGCGTACATACTTCATGCCTAATGAGTGAAAAGTCGTTACATCGGCTGGAATATTTAAATCTTCATTAATTCGATTTCGAAGTTCTCGAACGTCGCGGTTCGAGTAGCTCATAACGAGTATCTCTCTCGGATCCAGTTTCTTGATATCTACGAGATACTTTACTTTCGCGGTCATTGTAGTTGTTTTACCTGTGCCGGCGCCTGCAATGATTAATGCTCTATCTTCATCGGCTAATATTGCATTAATCTGTTCGTCATCTAATTTAATACTAGGATTTACGTCATCTAAAATGTGATCGAAATAGTCTTTGTATTTAAAACGCTCCGCATCGAGGATTTTGGCATTATAGCCATCTATATCAAAGTCTTCTTTTAGTCGATTTCTTACGGCTTCAAAAAGGGTATTGGAGATATATTCATTCTTCGACTTTTTATATTCAAAAAGCTCCAAGTCGCCACCCATATCATCTTAATTATAACAAATATGGTTAAAAATACTCGTGTTCCCGTCAATATATCAGGGCTACGGCCTTCAATGGTATTAATCTCGCATAGCGCAGGCTATTAAGACCATAACTGCGTACATAATTTGTGCTAAAATATAGCTATAAATGCGCCTCTAGGAAGCGCAAAAATGTGTGTTTAGATTCGCCTTTAGGGCGAATCTTTTGTTATTTCACAAACATTAATGTTAGCACGATTTTCATACGCCACACTCGCAGCTGAATACTCATGCTTACCTCCTTTTTGGAATCGGGAAGTTCTTAGCGGAGCCTAGAACGCCGTTTAATAAGACCCCCGCGAGGCGGGCCCTATATGTAAAATAACTATCCACACTAAGGCATCATAAAAATAAAGCGAGAAAATAAAAAGCATGAGTCCATTTTATTTGACAATCATCAATACCTAGTTGTACCATTGTATTATGCAAGTAATACAATTTAAATTCGATAACGAACGGCCAATCTATTTGCAGTTGGTCGAACAGCTTCGGATCGCTATTGTATCTGGTGCGTACGCGGCGGGCAGTCGACTCCCGTCCGTACGCGAACTTGCCGTGATGGCAAAAGTGAACCCCAATACGATGCAAAAAGCTCTAACTGAGCTCGAATCCGACCGGCTGATATTTACCGAGCGCACAAACGGTAAATATGTTACGAACGACCAGCGCTTGCTCGACAAAATCAAAACCGAGCTCGCGTCCGACCTGGTGCAAAAATACACCAGCGACATGGCCAAAATTGGCATTACTTACGCGGATTCTATCAAATATCTAAAACAACTAGGAGGGCAGTAGATGGCAGCATTGCTTGAATGTAAACATCTATGCAAAAGTTTCGACCACAAGGTCGTGCTAGACGATGTCAGTCTCAAAATCGACAAAGGAAAAATTATTGGACTGCTTGGAAAAAATGGCGCAGGGAAGTCGACGTTAATCAAACTTGTGAATGATTTATTGACGATAGATTCCGGCCAAATTCTCTTTAAAGGCGAACCGATTGGCGTGAATTCCAAAGCGCACATTTCATATTTGCCAGAGCGCACTTATCTCGACAAAAGCATGACTATCAAGCAGGCATTCAAATTGTTCGGCGAGTTCTATGCGGATTTCGACCTTGAACGTGCGCGTACTTTGCTTGAAGATCTCGATTTAGCTGAAGATATGAAAATCGCCAAAATGAGCAAAGGCATGCAAGAAAAATTGCAGCTCATTCTCGTTATGTCGCGCGATGCAGATTTGTATATTTTGGACGAGCCGCTTGGCGGTGTAGATCCAGCTACGCGTGATCATATTCTAGATACGATTCTATCCAACTTCAAAGAAGGCTCTAGTGTTATCATTTCTACGCATTTAATTTCCGACGTTGAACGCATTTTGGATGATGTGATATTTATCGACAAAGGCAAAATCGCATTGACGGGAAGTGCAGATAAGCTTCGCGCAAAGGAAAAATCATCAATTGATGAATTATTTAGGAGGATGTTCTATGCTAAAAAAGCTCGTTAAGTACGATTTTCTTTGGATTAATCGTCAAATGCTAGTATTCTTTGCTATCACGGTAATCTTTGCGGCTCTAACGCGCATTACCGAGGGCTTTGCCGATTCTGTAATGGGCGAAATCATCTATCGCATTATGCGTGGCTGTACGATTGCGGCGCTCGTCAATGCAATCATCAACTGCGCAATTCGTATTTGGGTACGTTTTCGTCAAAACTTCTATAAGGATGAGGCTTACCTCACGCATACTTTGCCAGTTAGCAAAAGTGTGCTTTATGATGGCAAAATCATCTCGTCAATTTGCACGGTTTTATTATCGGTAATTGTAGTTATCGCTTCGTTCTTTATCGCATTTTGGAACAATGATATTTACGAATATCTTCGCAACGTCTTCAAAGATGGCGATATGTCATTTATCGTAATCAGCTTATTTGCGACGGCGATTCTCGAAGTAATATATGCCATTAACGTTGGAATATTTAGTATCGTAGTTGGCCACCGCGCCAATAATAGTCGTGTACTAATATCCATAATTCTAGGATTCGCCCTATATTATGGCCTTCAGTGTGTCTTGCTTGCGGGCATTGCAATTGCTGGCATTTTCGACGATAGCATCCAGGCAATGTTTGGCAATGCATCTAATACAAGTATCGGCTTTTCGACTTATCGCACGCTCATGCTGATTACTAATGTGTTATATCTCACGCTTTGCACTGGCTTGTATTTTGGCGGCAAAAAAATCTTCGCCAAAGGCGTAAACGTCGAATAATAGTAACTGTGATAATCACTACGTATTCAAGAAGTATCTATAACTCTGTTATAATTAGTCCATATAACCATAAGCATCAACAAAGGGAAATATGGACAACGATAAACCACTAGAAGAGCCACAGGCGGATCTTCCTGTAGATGATTTTGCTACAGATTTAGCCGTGGAATCTTCCGAGGAGGCCACCGTCAAACCAGTTGACGAACCAGCCGAAGAGCCTGCGAAAGAGCCAGAACCAGAACCAACTCCAGAATCAGCACCAGCTCCATTTCCAGCTCAACCAGCCCAAGAGTCACAGGTCCCAGTACAGCCCGCTCCGGCCACAACCGAGAAGAAGCCAAAAAAGAGAATGAGCAAATGGCTCTTCACGATTATCATGACTGTCGTATTTCTCGCTATCACCGAGCTCGTAATTTGGGGCTCCGGTGGCAAATTCCTTGTTGATGCAATCAAAAACTACCCACAGGGCAATCTTGTAATTTCGGAAGCCGTTCTCGCATCACTAGTTCTTATCGTGATGCTCCTCTTCAAAAACTCATACGTCTTCACACAAAAACACGAAAAAATCACCAAGGGCCTATATTATGGCATGTTCTTCATTATCGCGTCCTCATTCACATTCCTGATATTCGGCCTTGGCAGCGGCGCAATATTTGTCGGGAAACCAGTCGTAAACCTATTGATCGGTTGTTTTCTAGTTGGCGTAGCAGAGGAATTCTTATGCCGCGGCTGGCTTTTGAATGAATTTCTAGAGCGCTTCGGCGAAACAAAGAAGGGCGTCTGGTTCTCGATTATTGCCAGTGGCGTCATCTTTGGCCTGATCCACTTAGGCAACATTGCAAACGCCGGTCAGTCCATCCCGACCACCATTACCCAGGTCATCAATGCGGCCGGTATCGGTATCGTATTTGGCACGATTTACTACAAAACCAAAAACATCTGGTCAGTTATTATCCTTCACGCGCTGTGGGATTTCTGCCTCATGCTTTCGGATGTTGCGCCGGTCATGTCGGAAACTCCAGTGGTGACGACTTTCTCAATCATCGGCCTCGTCTTTAGTTTGTTGATGGTTGGTTCTCAGCTACTCAGCATCGCGCCACATTTCAAAGATATTAATGCGGAGCCAAAGAAAGTCAGCGTTATCCTATGTTCGATTGGCGCCGTAGTTCTTTATGGCATGTTTATGATCGCAACCGGCTTATCTAGCGTTGATCTTGGCACTTTGTCGGAAGCAAAAGTCTATACTTACGACAACCTTGCATTGGATAATTATGCCGTTACTCGTGATAATTACGACACTTATTACATTAGATATTCCGTACCAAAAACCGAGAAAGATGACGCGGAGCTAGTGCCCGCTAAGACAGAAGAAGAGCAATCAGCGCAGGAACAAACAGATGCCGAAAAAGACAAAACTCCATTCGACCTGTTCAATAATGTTGATAAAGATAAAAACGATACTAGGGCAAAGCAAGAAGCAGGCGAATACAAGTTCAAGCTCTACGAAAAGGAGGAAAATAAACTCGCCTTCGTTAATGAAAAGACTAATAAATCCGTAGAATTCGATTGCCAGGCGCTCGAAGATTACATTATCCTCGAGCAGGAAGATAATTTCATATTGGCCTATATCGACTACGAAGACAGCGCAAATGCCTTCTTATATTACAGCTATATCAAGAAAGACGATATCAATAACGACGATAGCTTTGTAGAATCCGTAAAGAAAAACACGCAAAAGTTCATGCTTTCCGAGCGCTCCGAACTAGTCGCACTAGAAGATCGCGAGAATAACCGCATCTTCGTTGCTGCATATGATGTAGACTACGGCTACTATGTATTAGTCGAGCCAGATCAAGTATCGATTCTCAATCGCGATAAATAATAAATTGCTTGTACTTTTACGCGCATGCGCAAAACTGATAGAATAGAGTAAAACAATGGAGGATTTTTAATGGCCGAAATCAAAGGTACAAAAACAGAGAAGAATCTAAACGCCGCATTCGCTGGCGAGTCCCAAGCTCGCGTAAAATATCAGTTTTACGCAAGCAAGGCAAAGAAAGATGGTTACGAGCAAATCGCAGGTATCTTTGAAGAAACCTCCGACAACGAAAAAGAACATGCCAAAATCTGGTACAAGATTCTTCATGACGGCGGCGTTCCAAGCACAGAAGAGAACCTAAAAGACGCCATCAAGGGCGAAAACTACGAAGAGACCGAAATGTATGTCAAATTCGCCAAAGAGGCCCGTGAAGAAGGCTTCGAAGAAATTGCCAAGCTCTTCGAAGAAGTTGGTAAAATCGAAGCTGAGCACGAAAAGCGCTATCAAAAAGTCCTTGAAAATATCGAAAAAGGCATCGTATTTAAGGGTGATGGCGTAACGGTCTGGAAGTGTCGCAACTGTGGCTACATTCATATTGGCGACTCCGCTCCAGAACTCTGCCCAGTCTGCAAGCATCCACAATCCTACTTCGAAATTCGCGCTGAGAATTTCTAATCGATGGCCAAGAAAACCTCATATCGTGTACGCAGAATTATTTTTGCACTGTTCGGTGTAGCAGTTTTTGTTCTATATTTAATCATTAATCCAAACTCTTACGAATTCGCTAGCATTCTAAATGGCGAGGTCGAAAAACCAGAAGAAATCTCCGAAAAAGACGAGACTACTCCGGATTCCACGCTCGCCAAAGATGTGCTAGAATCTCTTGCCGTGCACGAGAAAAATACCTCCGAAAAATACTATCGCAAGCTTTTTTACGACAACTGGGGCTTAACCGCCTCTGGTTGTAACACTAGGGAAGCGGTTCTCGCACGCGACCTTACTGATGTTGTACTAAAAGGTTGCAAAGTCCAGACCGGCACACTAAACGATCCATATACTGGCAAAACTATTTCTTTCGTTCGTGGCCAGGATACGTCTGCAGCGATTCAAATCGATCACGTCGTTGCGCTCAGTAATGCCTGGGCTACTGGCGCCTACGCATTTAATTCCGATATGCGTTACGAAATTAGCCAAGATCCGCTTAATCTTCTTGCGGTAGATGGCGATGCAAACCAAGACAAACTAGACAAAGATGCCTCGGATTGGCTTCCGACCAACGAAAAATTTCAGTGCCAGTACGTTGCGCGCCAAATCTCCGTCAAGGCAAAGTATCATCTCTGGGTGACGCCGGCAGAGAAGTCGAAGATGCAACTTGTGCTAGCCGCCTGCCCAGACGAGCCTACTGTAGGACTAAAAAATCCGTAACTTGGTAATTATCGCCAGAT
>Ga0256405_10008471_pt1 | contig 14717 bp, 11 predicted proteins | sample RumenRJG_02DNA_FD_189096 | JGI IMG/M metagenome (GOLD analysis project Ga0256405, IMG submission 189096) | Bovine rumen microbial communities from Lethbridge, Alberta, Canada - RJG_02 | ecosystem: Host-associated > Mammals > Digestive system > Stomach > Rumen | place: Canada: Alberta... | reverse complement strand
TAGTGTTATTCCTATGTTATTTACTTTAATATTTTCATCTTTATATAGAAATAGTAAAAAATTAATAGAAAAAAATACAAAATAATTGATAAATTATAATTTAAAATGATCGTACTATTAAGATATTACGTGTGATGAAGCAGATAGAAAAATCTGCTTTTTCTATGACATTCTAAGATTTGTCAACTATCAATTTTTATGATATATTAATACACACTGAAAACACACGAAATTTGATATTTTTTAAAAATTATCAAATAATGTGTTATTTGGTGTATAATATAAGTGTAGTTAGTGGTGTAACTACTATTTATCTAATTGCTTACATAAAGCTAAAATTTTTCGGAGTAATTTAGTTGTGCAAGCAATAGTAGCTGCGTAATGATGTTTGCCTTCATTACGTTTTTTTCTGTAATAAATTTCTATGTCATTTTGAACATGACATTTAGTAGATAATCTAACAATGTTTAGACAACTAACAAATAATATCTTTCTCAAATATTTGTTCCCCGATTTGGATATAGGTCCATGAACATCTATACTTCTTCCAGATTGTTTAATAGATGGATCTAACCCACAATAAGCAGTTAATTCTTTAATGTTATTAAATCTATTAATGTCTCCAAGTTCAGCAATTAAAATTGAAGTAGTAAAATCACCAATACCAAATATGGAATTAATAGATTCAAAGTATTTAGATTTTTTTGCAAGAAATACTAATTTATATTTAATAGTTTCAATTTCTTTTTGATAGTCATTAATAAGTCTAGCAATTTGAGATAAATTAGAAACAGATTCATCATTCATATTAACTGACGGATAAGATTTTAAAGCATATTCTTTTATAATATTTGTTTTTCTTTTCCAATATCTAAAATTGCTTTTCTTAAAGAAATGTTGTAATGCATCAATTCTAGTATTTGAAATAATATCTGCATGAGGATATTTTTCAATAAAAGCTAAAGCAATATTACTATAAATCATTTCACTTTTAAATATAATTTCATATTCAGGGAAACATAAATAAATTAGATTTTTATATCTGTTTTTAATATTTGTACACAAATCATTAAGAGCAAAATATTGTCTAGATAATGCATTCATATTTAGATATAAATCATCCGGCTTAATATACTGTTTAAAATCTGCAGTAAAAAATAATTCAGCAAGTGAAATACAATCTAATTTATCGGTTTTAGTTTTTCTTAAATTTCTTTTATACATTTTTGAATATAAAGCATTAATAGTATAAACATTAAAATTGTTTTCTAAAAAAAATCTTTCAATTGGCCTATGATAGATGCCGGTTGACTCCATTATTACAGAAACATTATCTAATTTAAGTTTTTTAATTCTATTAAGTAAATTAGTAAAATCATTAATAGAATGATTAATTTCATATGGATCAATTAGAACTTCACCACAAGAACTAATTAAAGATACCATACTTTTACCTTTAGCTACATCAATAGCTAAACAGTTTTGCATAAGCAACATCCTTTCTTTTTACGATTGAACTCTTTGTACCTCTCACTCCTCATCACGCTTGTTATATAAGATTAATGATTAATCCTCACATTCTAAAACTAGGATAATAAAAAAGAAAAGAGCTAGGCCGTCATAGAAGTGGATACTTAAGACCCTTGATATAATTTGCCTAAACTCAATCGCGAATTTTTTATTCATTTATATAAAAATGAATAAAAAATATTATATAGTAAATGATGAAATTTTCAAATTATTAAAACTCGTTCATTTACTAATCAGTATTATACGTGATATAATATTAAGAGAGGTTGATATTATGAATAACAAAATTGATAATATAGAAGTAATACAAGGTGATTTAACTTCAATGGATTTAGATATAATAGTTAACGCTGCAAATCATACATTACTTGGTGGTGGAGGAATTGATGGAGTAATTCATCACAAAGCGGGACCACAATTATTAGAAGAATGTAAAAAACTAAATGGATGTGAAATTGGGTCAGCAAAAATGACAAATGCTTATAATCTACCTTGCAAAAAAATAATTCACGCCTGTGGTCCAATGTATTATGGACATAGAGAGGAAGCACCAATAAAATTAAAAGAATGTTATAAAAAGTGTATTGAATTAGCAGAAAATTATAGATTAGAAAATAACTTAAAAACTATAACTATTGGTTTTCCTTGCATTTCAACAGGAATATATGGTTATCCAAAAGATGAGGCTTGTAAAATAGCAATAGATACAGTTAAAGAATATATAAATGAAAATATAGAAGTTAAATTTGTTTGTTTTGAAGAATTAGATTATAAATTATATTTAAACTATCTTAATGGAATAGATAAAAGCGTATTTGAATTATAAAATATGGAGTAGTGATATTTAATGAATAATGATGAATTTTTTAATTTTCTTGTTGCAACAGACCAAGTAGATGAATTTTTAGGTTATAAGTTGCCACAAGAAATAAAAGAAGAATTGAATAAATTAGCAGAAGATTATAATAATAATTTAATCAATGATGATGAAGTTCAAGATGTTTTAATGGGTATTGAATTAAGTAAACAAATCAATTATGAAGTATTATTCAAATATTTTAAAGAGCAATTGTAAAAGAAAAAGGCTATTCTTATGAATAGTCTTTAATCTTCTAAATCATCAAATAATTTAGAATCGTAAAATTGTTTTAAAGATATTTTTAATGTTTTGCATACTTGATATATAACAGTAGAACTTGGATTTTCAACATTACAATTAACAATATCTCTTAAAGTAGATGGTGGTATAGTGGACATTTCTGCTAATTTATTTACAGAGATTTTCCTTGTAGAGCATAGTTCTTCTATTCTTAAACTTAACGCTTTTTTAAATAGCATAATTTCTACCTACCTTTCTTTCATAAATATTTTATAAGAAATAAGCAAAAATTATGCACGGATATCCGTTGACTTAAAAAAAGATAAATGTTATAATGTTTTACGGTTTAGCACCCTTTTGAAAAAAAACTTATTGATTAAAAGAGCAGTACATATATTTTTAGGGTGTACTGTTTTTTATTAAAAAATCGTTTGATTTCGTTATATCTTATATTTTTTTGATATAATACTAGGGGAAATAGATTAAAAAAGGAAGCGTGAATATGATAACTATTACTAATAAGAAAGAAAAAATAACTATTGATGAAAAGGACTTAAAAAAAGATAAAGGAAATCTCAATTTCGTTGGATTAGATAGATACTGCGAGATACTTCTTTCCTTTGTATTTGAAAAAAAGAAATTTAAAAAAGGAATTACTAAAATAAAAAAATGTCAATCAAGTGCAGAATATAGTGCAGGAGATATGATTAAAGAATATAACAGTGAAGTATTTAGTAGTGAAGAAGTTGTACTTAATAATAAAGATTTTAGCGAAGTAAAAAGACTTATAACAACTATGAATACTCCAATAGACGATAAATTAAAAAAAGCAATTATTGAATCAATTGCTATAATGATGGCTTTTGAAATATTTAAGTATGATAGTATAGAAGACTTTGATTATAATGATGACTTTGATGTTATATTTGAATATGTGTGCTGTGAGCGACTATATTATCCATTAAAGTTAAAATATAAAAACGATATTATAAAATGTGCATTAGAAATAGTAAAAAAAGAATACAAAATAGATATAGAAAAAAAGTATAATGGAGGTAAAGAGTAATGAGTGAAGAAAAAGTGTTAGTATTATTAGTAGTAGTTGCAGGAATAATTGCCTTAATCTATTTCATATATAAGTCAGTTCAAGGTAACAAGATGGAAGAAGAAATACAAAAGGCAAAAGAACAACACGAAAAAGAAATGGAAGAAATTAAAACAAAAGAAAGAAAAAGGAAAAGTGTTGAGTGGAACAAAAAAATACAAGATAAGTTTGACAAAAAGATTAAATATGAAACCAATAAACCAATTAAAGTAATAATAGGAGATTATCACGATTGGATGGCACCACTTACTAACTCTATATTAAAGAGTATGGGTATTGAAACCGAAGTTGTACCTACTGCAAGTGATATTATTGATAGGATTACTGACGGAAAAAAATATGATTTTATTATAACTAATAATACATATTCCAATGGAGAAAGTGGACAAGATGTATTAGTATTAAAAGAACAAGAAAACTTTACTACTCCTATAATAGTATTAACAGTTGAACAAAATCAAAGATCAAGATTTATAAGTGATGGCTTTGATGATTATATTGAAAAACCTATTGATGAAGAAAAAGTAAAAAAAGTATTTACTAAATATATGAAAGATTTAAAGTTTAATAAAATAAAAAGCAGTAAATCAAAATAGATTTATTGCTTTTTTCTACCTAAAAGACTATCAATACTAAAAGGTTTATATATTTTTGTTAAATTATAAAGAAATACTGTTGGAATCATATTTGTAGCATTTTCATAATGAGAATAAGAAGCCTGTGTGGTATTCATCTTTTTAGCAAGTTGATCTTGTGTTAAATTATTTTTCTTTCTAATATATCGTAAATTTTTTGCAATTACATCTAAATCAAGAGTTAAAGGTAAGTAATCATCTTCATTATGTCTTGTAAGACCAAATAAATAATCTAGACTATAATGAAAACGATTAGCATAATCAACTAATCTTTCAATAGGTATAGTATCTTTACCTGTTTCCCATCCAGACACAGTAGTAAAATGGACACCAAACATTTCGGCAATATCTTTTTGTTTTAAGTCTAATTCTTCACGGCTATATTTAAAGTTTTGTATAATCATATCTTTCACCCAACTATTATTATTTCATTAACTTGGGCTTTTATTATATTTCTAGGGAAAATAGCATATTAAGTTTGAAATTGGTTGCTACTTTGCGAATAAATTTTCTATTTTTGTAATTTTCTTGCGAATAATTAGGTTAATTTTCTTCAAATACTTTTCAAATAAAAATATATATGATATAATGTTTTTGTTGAAATCAAACGGAAAAAGGAGGAATTATGGAAGATTATAGTGCCAAATTAACCGGTGAGCCTTTTTTATATAACGAAACAAAAATAATAGGTAGATATTTACTTGATGGAGAAGACGAGCAAGAGTTAAAGAAACGCAACATTGAAGAAAACCTAATTAAGCACAAAAAGACCGGTAGTGTGCAAAGAGTTAATGCTCCAATTTTTAGGAGATTAAAAGTAATGGATAAAGATATGTTGGAAGAATTTGTTTGTTCTGATATTGAAACAAGTAAGTATATTTTACTTTATGCAATTATGAAGACGGATAGATTAGTAAGGGACTTTGTGATAGAAGTCTTTAAAGATAAACTCTATATGAGAAAAGAATATATAGAAAAGTTTGATATTGATAATTGGTATGAAGAAAAGTGTATATTAAGTCAAACTTTAAGAGAAAGGACAGATTCTACATCTGCTAAACTAAAACAGGTAATAATGAAAATATTACAAGATTCTGGGTTAGTAATAAAAGAGAAAGACAGATTTAAAATTGTAAGACCATTATTAAAAGAAAAATATATAAGTATGCTTGATAAAAACGGCGATATGGAATATGCCAAAGCAATAGGAGGTCTAGTATGAAAAGTATAAATACAAGATTACAAGAAATGACTAATAAATTAAGCAGTAAAGAATTATTTGAATCTAATGGGTTAGGAAATGAAATAAACTTTCACGTATTTGATTATGATCCAGAAGATGAATACATTGTAAGAGAATATTTAGAGAACTATTTATTAAAGAAAACAAAATTAAATATAAAAGTATTTGATATATATGACATTATTATAGAGATACTTAAAGAAAAAGGTTTTCTTGAAAAATGTTTCGATTATGAAACAAAGAAAGGTGCTAAATACTTAAATACTATTATTTCAAAAACAATAGGTATAGGCTCTGGAAATGATTTAATAATGAAGAAGATTAAAAGTGAAGTAGAGCCAAATCAAATAGTTATTATAACAGGTATGGGAAAATGTTATGGAATAGTAAGGGGACATACAATATTGAATAATTTACATAGTGTTATAACGAATAACCCTTTAATTATGTTTTATCCGGGAAGTTATAACGGACAGAGTTTTAAACTATTTAATAAACTTGAAAATGATAATTATTACAGAGCATTCCAATTTGTAGGAAGAAAGTAGGAGGAGTTAAAAATGGATAATTTAAAGAAGTTATATGCGAAAGATATAGAAAGAGAAATACAAGGAGTTATCAAAGTAGATGACGAAAGTTATATAAGTCAAGAATTAGAAGAATATGTTGTCACAGAAGAATTATTAAAACATTTTAATAGTTTCTTTGACGCATACAATGCTGGAATAAATGGAAATACAGAAAAAATGGGAGTTTGGATTTCTGGTTTCTTTGGTAGTGGTAAATCACACTTCTTAAAAATAGTATCTTATTTATTAGAAAATAGAGTTGTAAATGGTAAATCAGCAGTAGATTATTTTGATGATAAAATTGAAGATAAAATGTTACTAGCAGATATTAAAAGAGCAGGAAGTATCCCTACTGATGTAATATTATTTAATATTGATTCTAAAACAGAAAATAGCAATGGTGCAAAAGATAAAATATTAGATGTATTTGAAAAAGTATTTAATGAAAAAATGGGACTATCTATTACACCATTTGTTGCAGAAATTGAAAGACATATTATTAGTCAAGGAAAATACGAAGATTTTAAAAAGGCATTTGAAAAGAACGCTAATAGTTCTTGGGAAGAAATGAGAGATGGAATTCAATTCGTAGAAGATGAGTTTGCTAGTGCTTATGCAGAAGTTTTGGGTAAATCAGTTGAAGAAGCAAGAAATATAGTAGAAAGAACAGAAAAGAATTACACATTATCAGTTGAAAAGTTTGCAGAAAGAGTTAGAGATTATATTAAATCAAAAGGAGATAACTATCACGTTGTATTCCTAGTTGATGAGATAGGACAATACATTGGAGATGACAGAGGCTTAATGTTAAATCTTCAAACAATAGTAGAAGATTTAGGACTTGAATGTGGTGGAAAGGCTTGGGTAATAGTCACATCACAAGAAGCAATAGATGATGTTGTTAAAGTTCAAGGAAATGACTTTTCTAAAATACAAGGTAGATTTGATACTAAACTATCTTTATCAAGTTCTGATATAGATGAAGTTATTAAAAAGAGAATACTTGATAAGACACCAGAAGCAAAAGATAGTTTAAAAATGATTTATGATAAAGAAGAATCTATAATAAGAAACTTATTAACATTTAAGAGTGCTACATATCAAAAAGTATATGAAGATAGTAATGACTTTGCAGAAACATATCCTTTTATTCCTTATCAATTCAAATTATTGCAAGATGTATTTACTGATATAAGAAAACACGGTTATGCAGGAAAACACTTATCAAGTGGAGAAAGATCATTGTTAGGTGCATTCCAAGAAACTGCTAAAAGGTTTGGAGATAGTGAAGTAGGAACAATAATTCCTTTCTATGCTTTCTATGATACTATTGAACAATTCCTAGAACACCAAGTTAAAATAGTTATCAATACTGCTATTGATACAGTTAAAAGTGGAGAACTTAAAGATATAGATATTAAGGTATTAAAAATGTTATTTATGCTTAAAAATATTAAAGAGATACCTGCTAATATAGATAACTTATCAACATTATATGTTTCAAATATCAAAGACGACAAGATTACAATTAAAAAAGAAATATCTGATTCATTAAGAAGATTAGAGGCACAAACTTTAATTCAAAGAAATAATGATGAATATAAGTTCTTAACAGATGAAGAACAAGAAATAAATAGAGAAATAAAACAAATAATAATAGACCAAAATAGAATAACAGATTATTTAAAGAGAATAGTTTTTGATTATATTTTAACTGATAGTAAGTTTACTTATAAAAATAAAAACTTTCCTTTAACTAAATACATAGATAATATTAAATATTCACAAGAGTATGAAATTGGTATAAAAGTTATTACAACTTCACCAGAAAAAGATGATACAGATATTATTATGCAATCTGCAAGAGAAAATAAATATGTGTTTATAAAACTTGAAATATCAACACTTATTTATGATGAAATAACTAACTATCTTCAAGTTGAAGAATACAGAAGAAGTAAGAGTGGAATATTCCAAACACAACAAGTTGAAGATATTATTAGAGCAAAACAAAGAGAAATTGAAAATGCAGAGGCAAGAGTAAAAGAAAATATTAAAGAACAATTAAATGAGGCAGAAATTATTATTGCCGGAGATAGACAAAATATAAATGCAAAAGAAGCAAGAGCCAGAGCAAACGAAGCATTAGAAATCTTGATAAATAATATTTATACTAAATTTGCCTATATAAAACATAATTTTAGTACGCAAGATATAAAAGACTTATTCCACGAAAATAGACAAAATCTATTAGGTAATGAAGTTGAATTTGTAAATCAAAAGGCTTATGACGCAATGAAAGAATATTGTGAAGAAAAGAATGCGTTTAGTATGCCAATGACAACTAGAACATTATTACAAGACTTTGGAACTGCACCTTATGGCTTCCTAGATGAAGACATTTTATATATCTTAACTAGATTATTAAAAGATGAAGTAATATCTTTAATATATAATAATGAAGTTCAAAATATTACATCAGAAGATACATTAACTAAAATATTAAAAAGAGATTACTATGATAGAACTATAATTAAGATAAGACAAAAAATAGAAATGAGTTTAATCAACGACTTAAAGTCTGTTGCAAGAAATGCTTTCAATGTTATCAATTTAAGAGAAGATGAAGATGGTATGGTAGAAGACTTTAAAAATGAGTGTCTTCAAAGTACATTGAATAAATTAAATAAGATAGCAGGATATTATCATATTTCTGGAAATAAATATCAATATCCGGGACAAGATGTTAAAGATAATGCAACTACTTTAATGGAAAGATTATTAAGAATTAGAGATGTTGGAGAGTTCTATAAAGAAGTATCTAACTGCAAAGACGAACTTACAACATTAGCACCAAAAATAGAAATGGTATTAGATTTCTTTGATGGAACACAAAAGGAACAATTTGATGAAGCAAAAAGAATAATTGTTATTTATGATAATAATAAAGACTATGCTGACAAAACAGATGAATTAACAAGTGTTGTTGATAAAATGGTTTCAATATTAACTTCAAATGAGCCATATAGTGAAATTCACGAATTACCTACATTAAGAAAAGATTTAATAGATATACTTACTAATATGTATGAAGTTAAATCAGAGCCAATTATTAAGATGATAAACGGAACTATTGAATATATAGAAAGTGAAGTTAAAAATGCAGGTATAGATGAAAGTTTTGGAGATTATTATATTAAAACTTGTAAGGGTGTGATTGAAACATTAAATAGTTCTAACGAATTAAAAGATATTTATGCACAACAAACAAGAATAGACCAATTAAAAGATAAGTTTATAACTGAATTAGAATATGAAAAGAGTAAGAAAAATGCTACTGATGAACAAGGAGAAGTAGTAGAAGAAAAAATTGTTAAGAGAACAATAATTAGAACTGATAGTTTAATGAATCGCTCTTATGAAATTAACTCAAAAGAAGATATTGATAAATATGTTGAAGAACTTAAAAACAAATTATTAAAAGAGTTTGAAAAGAATAATAACTTAACAATTAGATAGGAGGATGTTTTATGGATAAAGCCATATTAAGAAAATTTGCTATTGAATCAAGACAAGATTTAATGGAGAAAATAAAAAACAAAATAAATACCTTTTATGTTGATGAAGACTTTAAAAATGAACAAAAAGGAGATTTATACATTTTATCTAATGAAAAACATTCTTTAAGTCTAACAAATGATGAGTATAAAAAAAGAGAACTTTTAATAAAAAGAATTAAAGAATTATCATTAGAACAAGTAATAGAAGAAGCGGCATATACTTGGTTTAATAGGATTATTGCAATTCGTTATATGGAAATTAACGATATGCTTCCTCTTACAAAAGATAATCAATCACTTGGAATAAGAGTATTATCTTCAAAAGATAATACTCCTGATCCAGAAATATTAAAGTTTACTAATTTAGTAAATCCAGATTTAGATATTGATTTCAAGAAAGAAAAATATGCAGAAATTAAAGATAATAATGAAAAATTTAAGTATATAATACTACTAATTTGTAGAAAACTTGGTAGAGTGATTCCACAAGTTTTTGATGGAGTAACAGACTATATTGATATTTTAATACCAGAAAATTTATTAAATGATACAGGATTTGTAAACAAATTATTACGTGAAATTCCAAGTGAATATTTTAATGAAGTAGAGATAATTGGATGGATGTATCAATACTATATTACTGAAAAAAAAGAATATGCTTTCAATAAATTAAATAAAGAACACAAAAAAATTGAAAAAGACGATTTGCCAGCAGTTACACAAATGTTCACTCCAGATTGGATAGTAAAATTGATGGTAGATAATTCTATTGAAATAGTAATAAATGATAATCCAAAAAACGAGCATATTTATCCTTTAAAAGATAAGACAACGATAAATAATATTGAAAAAATAAAATATTGTGATTTATGTTGCGGTAGTGGTCATATATTGGTATATGTGTTTGGTAAATTGTATAATAAATACTTATCATTAGGATATGACAAGAGCCAAATATGTGAAAAAATTTTAAATAATAATATTTTTGGTCTAGACATAGATAATAGAGCAGTTCAATTAAGTTGTTTATCACTTATTTTAAATGCAAGAAAATATGATAAGAAAATTTTCAACAAGAAAGTTTCATTAAATATTTTTCCAATAATTGAAAGCAATAGTATATCACAAAATGCAATAGAGTATTTAAAAAATAATATAATGGATGAAGAATTAAAAGAAATTATAGATTACATTATTGGATTGTATAAAAATAGTAAAGAATATGGGTCAATTTTAAAAGTTAAATCTTTTGAATATGAAAAAATTAAGGATGTTATAAATAAATTAGATACAAAAACTAAAAATATATTTGAATATTCCTATTATGAAGAATTAAAAGATAAATTCTTGCCTTTAATTAATCAATCAATAATTTTATCTAGTAAATATAACTTTATGGTGACCAATCCACCTTATAGAGGAATTAGAGAAGTAGATGATTTATTAGCAGAATACTTAAAAAAGGAATATCCTAATAGTAAATATGATTTATATTCAGTATTTTTGCAAAGAGAATATGAAATGTTAGATGAAGATGGTTATGGTGCTATCATTATGCCAAATACTTGGCTTACAATAGGTTCATATGGAAATTTTAGAAAAGATTTCTTGAAAAACAATAAAATTGAAACATTTTTTGATTTTGGACCGGGAGTATTTGGAACAGATGTAGGTAGTATTGTAAAATTTATTTCAGTTATATTTAAAAAAACTGATAAATATGAAAAATATGATGTAAATTATGTAAATTATAAGAACTCAGGCTTTAAAAATGAAATATATAAATTTGATATTTCCGGATTACCTGATTATAAGATAGATTTTAATTTAACAGACAACGAAAGAAAATGCTTTGAAATAGGAAAAAAATTGGAAGATATAGTTACTATCGCACAAGGAATGTCTACTTCTGATAATGATAGATTTTTAAGAAATTGGTTTGAAGTGGATTATAGTAAAATTAAGTTTGATTCAGAAAATGAAGAAAATGCTCAAAAGAGTGGTTATAAATGGTTTCCTTATAACAAAGGTGGTCTATATAGGAAATGGTATGGTAATAATGGACCAATTATAAATTATTATAATGATGGCGAAGAAGTTAAAGCATTTGCAACAAAATTATATAAAACTCCTTCAAGAACTATAAAAAATACTAAATACTTTTTTAAAGAATCAATAACTTATACATTAATATCATCAAGGATAAGTGCAAGATATAGTCAGAAAGGTTGTGTATTTGATGCAGCAGGTTCTTCAATTTTTTCAGATTTACAAACACAAAAAGTAATATTAGCATTATTGTCAACAAATGTTGCATTAAGAATGTTAAATGCAATAAATAATTCTTATAATAAATCCGTTGGTGATTTAAAAATATTGCCGATTATGAAATATGATAACTATAAAGATGAAATAGTTAAGATTGTTGATGAAAATATTATATTATCTAAAAATGATTGGGATTCATTTGAAACAAGTTGGGATTTTAAAATTCATCCATTAATACCATATGGTATAACAAGTAAAGATGGATTATATATTGAAGCATCTTATGAAAATTGGAAGGAAAATAGTAAACTAAATTTTGAAAAATTAAAGAAAAATGAGGAAAGACTTAATCAGATTTTTATAGATATATATGGTTTAAATAATGAACTTACATCAGATGTTGATAATAAGGATATAACTATTAGAGAAGCAGAATTAGAAAGAGAAATCAAATCTTTAATAAGTTATGCAGTTGGTTGTATGTTTGGCAGATATTCACTTGATGAAAGTGGTTTAATATTTGCAGGTGGGGATATTAAGAAAGAAAAATATAAAACTTATAAGGTTGATAATGACAATATTATTCCTATTACTGATGAAGCATATTTTGGAGATGATATTGTAGAAAGATTTAAAGATTTTATTAAAGTTGTATATGGTCAAGAAACATTTAATGAAAATATAGATTTCATTGCAGAATCATTAGGAAAAAAAGGAACAGAAACAAGTGAAGATACAATAAGAAGATATTTCTTGAATGACTTTTTTAATGACCACGTTAAAATATATCAAAAAAGACCTATTTATTGGTTATTTGATAGTGGAAAGAAAAATGGATTTAAAGCACTTGTTTATATGCACAGATATAATGAAAACTTGATTCCAAAAGTAAGACTGGATTATTTACATAGGATTCAAACAACTTATGAGAAATTATTATCTGATGTAAATTATAAACTTACAACAGATTTATCAATGACAGATAAGAAAGCAGCACAAAATAGACAAGCAGACTTAAATGCTAAACTTAACGAAATAAAAGAATATGATGAAAAAATAGCACATATTGCTAATCAAAGAATTAGTATTGATTTAGATGATGGTGTAAAAGAAAACTACGAGAAGTTTAAAGATATACTAGCAAAAATTAAATAGGAGGTAGATTATGTTTGATGAAGTATTAGGACTTTTAAATGATACTTTAAAAGGTGCTTTTTCAAGAGATAGTGAAAGAAAAAGAACTAGAAAAATAATATTCTGGTATGATTCAAAACAAGAATATCAAGATTTCATAAATGAACTTGAATTAGAAGACACAGAAATTATTAAATATGATAACAATAGTTTCTGGATTAGATACCACATAGAAAAAGAAGAACTTAATAAGAACATTATTATCTATCTTCCATTTGAAAGAAAAAAAGGTATAGATAATGACTTATTAGATTTAGAAACTGCTAATAGTGATTTATTATTTAATCCAGATTCAACTACAATGAGATTAAAGAATTTAGGATTAACAGAGGATTGTAGGAAAATAATAAGTAAATATGCCAAGTTCTTTGGAAATAAGAAAAGAGAAACAGAGTTTAAAAACTTTGATATTGAAGAAAAGAATAACGAAAATATAGACTTAATTATTACTGCTATAATGCTTAATATTAAATCTATAAATGAAGATGACATACTAAAAGAAATAATTAGATACTACTTTGAAGATGATAAAAAGTATGAAGAATTGTTTAAGTTCGGTAGTGAAGAATTTATACTTGGATTATTCAATGATACATTTGGATCAAGTGTAAGTTCTTACGAAGAACTACCAGAAGTATATAAATCATTAGTATTTACATACTTTGCAACTAGTTTAAAAGATATAAAGAAAGCAAGTAGATATAGCAAATATTTACTAACTAAAAAAACAACTAATGTATATGTATTTATTAACAACTTAATGCGTGATAAAACTACTAAACAATACTTTGAAGAATTATCAAAAGATATTGAAAAAGAGTTTGGAATTGAAGATTTACTAAACTCTATGGAAATAGATGATTATAGTTCTAGTGACGCATTTGAAAGTGTAGATAAGTATGTTCTTAAATACCTAGTTGATAAACTGTTTAATGGTATTGGCGAATATGAAGTTTATAAGAATTATATAGATATAAGAGAAAATAAGTATTGGTATGAAAAACTAGAAAATGAATATAACTTATTAAAAGTATCAATAGCATTCTTTGAAAAGATAAATGCTATACAAGATTCAATTAAGATAGTAGATATTGATAAATTTGCAAAAGATTATGCAGATAATTTTAGCGAAGTAGATACTTTATACAGAAAAGTATATTTCTATTTTGATAACATAGAAGATAAAGATATATTTATTAACTTGAAGAACAAGATAGAAAATATATACGTTAATGACTTTATGAGTGAATTATCAATTAAATGGAGTGATACAATAGCAAATATGTCAAAATATGATTCTAATCGTATGACATTACAAAAAGACTTTTATAAGAATTATATTAAGCCATTTAATGATAAGAAAGATAGAATAATAGTTATTATATCTGACGCATTTAGATATGAATGTGCAAAAGAACTTAATACAAGATTAAAGACACTTGCAAGTAAATCAGATATTGGTTATATGCAAGGACTTGTTCCATCATATACAAAGTTAGGTATGGCTTCATTAC
>Ga0256405_10008470_pt1 | contig 14719 bp, 9 predicted proteins | sample RumenRJG_02DNA_FD_189096 | JGI IMG/M metagenome (GOLD analysis project Ga0256405, IMG submission 189096) | Bovine rumen microbial communities from Lethbridge, Alberta, Canada - RJG_02 | ecosystem: Host-associated > Mammals > Digestive system > Stomach > Rumen | place: Canada: Alberta | collected... | reverse complement strand
CCCGCTTGTAGGAGGCCGCCTCCGCGTCTTGCGCCAGAGAGATCACGGCGATGTTGACTGCGAAGATCACCGCCAGGGCCAGGCAGAGTTTTCTTTTTCCAAACGACATAAAAACCGCTCCTTCCCAAACCGTTTTTCTTAGTTTGAGAGGGAGCGATCCTTTTATTGATGACAATTTTTGCGCGAAATTACATTTTCTTTGTGTCGATGTCGCTGCGGATCCGGGCGATGAAGTCCTCCAGAGACATGGTTCCCTCATCCCCGGTGCGGGAGCGGACGGCCACGTCGCCGCTCTCGGCCTCCTTGGGTCCCAGCACCAGCATGTAGGGCACCCGGTCCTCGGACTGGGCCTGGCGGATCTTATAGCCGATCTTCTCGTTGGAGGTGTCCAGCACCACCCGGAGCCCGGCCTCGTCCAGCTTGTCCGCCACGGTGCGGGCGTAATCCAGGGTCTTCTCGCTGACAGGCAGGACCTTCACCTGCACGGGGGCCAACCACACGGGGAACTTGCCCTTGGTCTCCTCGATGAGGTAGGCCATGAACCGGTCCAGAGAGCCCAGGATGGCCCGGTGGATCACCACGGGAGTCTTCTCGCTGCCGTCGGAATCAATGTAGGTGAGCTGGAACTTGGCAGGCAGGCAAAAGTCCAGCTGGCAGGTGGACAGGGTGTACTCCGCGCCCACGGCGGGCTTCACGTTCACGTCCAGCTTGGGGCCGTAGAAGGCGGCCTCGCCGATCTCCTCGGTGAAGTGGATGCCCAGCTCCGTAAGCACCTCCCGCAGGGCGGTCTCGGCGGTGTTCCACATCTCGTCGTCGTCGTGATACTTCTTCTTGTCCGCGGGATCCCGCAGGGACAGCACGCACCGGTAATCGGTGATGTTGAAGTCCCGGTACACCTCAAAGATCAGATCGCACACCGTGGACACCTCGTCCTTGATCTGCTCGGGGGTGACGAACAGATGGGCGTCGTTCTGGCAGAAGTGGCGGCCCCGCTCGATGCCCTTGAGGGTGCCGGAGGACTCGTAGCGGAAGTCGTGGGCGATCTCGCCGATGCGGATGGGCAGGTTCCGGTAGGAGTGGGAGCCGTTGCGGTAGATCATCATGTGGTGCGGGCAGTTCATGGGACGGAGCACGTAGGTCTCCTCGTCCACCTGCATGGCCGGGAACATGTTTTCTTTATAATGATCCCAGTGGCCGGAGGTCTTGTAGAGCTGGACGGTGCCCACGCAGGGAGTCAGGACGTGCTGATAGCCCAGCTTCTCTTCCTTGTCACGGATATACTTCTCCAGCTCGTGCCAGATGATGGTGCCCTTCGGCAGGAACATGGGCATGCCGCGGCCCACCAGGTCGTCGGTCATGAAGAGCTGCAGGTCCTTGCCGATCTTCCGGTGGTCGCGCTTCTTCGCCTCCTCCAGCTTCTGGAGGTACACGTCCAGGGCGTCCTTCTTCGGATAGGCGGTGCCGTAGATGCGCTGCAGGGTCTGGCGGCTGGCGTCCCCTCTCCAGTAGGCGGCGTTGCAGGCCGTCAGCTTGAAGGCCTTGACCGCTCCAGTGGAGAAGAGATGCGGACCGGCGCAGAGGTCGGTGAATTCGCCCATCTTATAGAAGGAGATCTCCGCGTCCGCGGGCAGGTCGTTAATAAGCTCCACCTTGTAGGGCTCGTCCTTCATGAGCTCCAGCGCCTCGGCCCGGGGCAGGACGAATTTCTCCAGCTTCTGATTCTCCTTGACGATCTTCTTCATCTCCGCCTCGAGCTTTTCGAGGATGTCGGGCGTGAAGTTCACGGGGGAGTCGAAGTCGTAGTAGAAGCCCTCGTCGATGGCGGGACCGATGGTCAGCTTCGTCTCGGGATAGAGCCGCTTCACCGCCTCGGCCAGGATGTGGGAGGCCGTGTGCCGGAAGGTCCGCGCTCCGTCGGGATCGTCGAAGGTCAGAAGCTCCACCTCGGCGTCGGCAGAAAGAGGGGTGGTCAGATCGGAGACCTTGCCGTTCACCCGGGCGCAGAGCACCTCGCGGGAGATCAGCTCGGCCTCCTTTGCCGCGTCGTACACGGTGACGGGCGCGTCGAAGGAAAGGACCTTCTCGCCGAATTTTACGTTGAACATTGCCGTAGTCCTCCTTGCGGGAGTTTTTCCGGGACAGGATCCGCTTCCATAAAGAAAACGGACCGATCCCGCCGGCCCGCCCGGATCTCCCGGATTGCCGGGAAAAAGAAAACGCCGGGGTACGGACCGTCATACAATGGGGCTTGTATGAGACCGTTCGGGGTGCGGATGACCGCACGGTTCCACCCGAGCTTTTCACTCAATTCTATGAACTTATAAAGCCGTTTTATTCGGCAGGGCGGTACCCGTTCACTTCCGCGGAAACAATCCCAGCTCCTGTTTCTCTCTGTGCGCGGTGGCATGGACGGACATATCCCATGATGGTATTATACCACGTTTTCTGCGTCTGTCAACCGTGATTCTGCACAAAGTTCCGCCGTTCCTTTCCCTCCGGAGCATGGACGGACATTTTTTCACTTTTTTTCGGAAAAGGCTTGACAACGGAGAGAGGATCTGCTATAATATCACACGTCGGAACGAGAGAGCCACCCTGCGGTGCGCCGGACCGACAGGAATACCGGTATTGTGTAAAGGTAGCACAACAGACTCTGACTCTGCATGTCGGGGTTCGAATCCCTGTACCGGTGTCAAGACAGGTTCGCAAGACCTGTCTTTTCTTTTTGTTTTTCGGGAGGTATCATGCGCCTTTACGATCAGCTTCTGGCCCTGAGCGAATCGGGCCGCGTTCCCTTCCACATGCCCGGCCACGGACGTCAGCCGGGATTCGACTATCTCCGCGGCATGGAGCGCATCGACTTCACGGAAATCGACGGGCTGGACAACCTTCACGCGCCCGAGGGGATCCTGAAGGAGGCCATGGACCGGGCGGCGGCTGTCTGGGGAGCGGACCACGCCTTCTTTTCGGTGGGAGGCTCCACGGCGGGGATGCTGGCCGGAGTCCGCGCCCTGTGCCGGGGAGGAAAGCCCCTGCTGATGGGCCGGAACGCCCACCGGTCCGCCTGGCACGCCGCCCTGCTGAACCGCTCTCCGCTCCGGTATCTCGCTCCCCGGCTCCATCCGCTGGGATTTGCCCTGGACGTGACGCCGGAGGAGGTCCGGGCCGGTCTGGATGCGTCTCCGGATACCGGCGCGGTGCTGATCACGTCCCCCACCTACGACGGGGTGGTCAGTGACGTCGCCGGAATCGCCGCCGTATGCCATGAACGCGGGATCCCGCTTCTTGTGGACGCCGCCCACGGAGCGCATCTGGGGTTTCTCGATCCCGCGGTGCCCTCCCCGGTTTCCTGCGGCGCGGATGTGACGGTCATGAGCCTGCACAAGACCCTGCCCGCTCTGACCCAGACAGCCCTGATCGTTCAGAGGGGATCCCTCTGCGATCCGGAGGAGCTGGCCGCCGCCTTGGCAATCTTTGAGACCTCCAGCCCCTCCTATCCCCTGATGGCCTCCGCGGACGGCTGCGTCTGCCGCATGGGGGACCCCGCCCTGTTTTCGGGCTGGAGGGATCGGATCGATCGGCTCCGGCAAGCTCTGGGATCCCTGCTGACCGTTCCGGAGGGGATCTTCGCCTTCGACCGGAGCAAGCTGATCCTCTGCGCTCCCTCCATGGACGGCGGAACCATGGCGGCGTATCTCCGGGAACGCGGGATCGAGCCTGAGATGACCGCGCCGGAATACGTTCTGCTGATGACCACCGCCGGGACGAGCCGGGAGCATGCCGAAGCCCTCATCGCCGCGCTGGATCCGCTTCCCCGCCCCGACGCCGGATCCCTTCCTGCCTCCTCTCCGCTTTCCCTTCCCGAGGCAGTGCTTGAGCCCTGGGCCGCGGCGGATTCGGTGTATGAAGACGTGCCCCTGACCGAGGCAGTCGGACGGATCGCGGCGGACTTCGTCACTCCCTATCCCCCGGGCATCCCTCTGGCCATGCCGGGCGAGCGGATCGGAGACGGGATCCTTTCGGCGCTCCGCCTGTACCGGTCCCGGGGATGCACCGTCCTGTCGGGGCGCGGCGTGATCGAAGAGACTGTCCGGGTGGTCCGGGAGGCAGACGGATGAAAGAGAACAAAAAGCCCACAAAAGAGGAATGGCAGAACGCGCTGGTTCTGGAGCTGGTCCGGGCCGCCGTTCTGGAGAACCTCGGCGATCCGCCCCGATCCGAGGATGAGGCCGCGCTCACGGCGTTCTGGCGGCTTCAGAATCCCTTCCGGGAGGCGGGAGGAGGAGCGGAGGACCGTGAGAAGGCGGAGATTTCCTATCTATCGGAGGACCCGGCTCCGGATCCGGATTCCGGTCTGCCGCCGATCCCGCCCCGGATCCGCTGGCTCACAGCCCATGTGCATCCCCGGGAGCCGCTGACGCCCTCCGTGGACGATCTTCTGCTGTACGACCGGATGGATCTGGAGCGCGGGGCCTGCTCCCACTTCATTCTCGACGGATTTCACATAAAAAAGATCCGCTGATCCGGCGATTTTCTCAAAAACCGTTGCATTTCCGGCGGGAATTTGCTACAATATTGTCAACATCTTCTTTCTGAAAGGGATTCTCCCATGAAAAAAACAGGCTCGCGCACACTGGCGGTCCTCTTGACCATGCTCATGCTCTCCGCCGTATCCTGCGGCGAATCCACGGCCAATACAGCGACGGAGACGGACGGCACGGTCTCCGCTCCGGCGCAGGATCAGCAGGCTTCTCCCTCCGCGGCGGAAACCGAACCGGAGCCCGAGGAGGTCTTCGATCCCTGGGAAAACCTCCCCTCCGCCGACTACGAGGGCCACGACTTCCACATGCTGATCCGCGCCAACGAACGCTGGATCTCCGACATGTACGCGGAGGAGCTGAACGGAGACGCCATCAACGACGCCATTTTCCAGCGCAACACCGCCATCGCCGACCATTTCAACGTCGCCGTCACCATGCAGGAGTCCTCCCACTACAACTCCGAGACCGACGCGGTGACCTCCATCAAGGCCGGTGAGGACGCCTACGATCTGGTGGTCCCTCACGGACGGGCCGCCTTCTCCTACGCCAACCAGCTCCTCTGCCTGGACTGGAATACCTCCCTGCCCTATGTGTCTCTGGACTCCCCCTGGTGGAGCCAGGACGCCCGGGAGAGCTTCTCCATCGCCGGAAAGCTGTTCGTCATGAACGGCGACCTGAGCTACAACAGCCTGGGTTCCGCGGACGTCATGCTGTTCAACAAGGACCTGATGAAGAGCCTGGGCATGGACTTCCCCTATGAGACCGTGCTGGAGGGCAAGTGGACCTACGACCTGTGGAAGACGCAGGTGGAGTCCTCCGCCTCCGACCTGAACGGCGACGGTGTCATCGACGAGGAGAACGACCGCTACGGCTACGTGACCCAGAAGTGGGTGGGTCCCATGGAGGCCTTCGCCACCAGCGGCCTGCGGGTTCTGTCCAAGGATGAGAATGACATCCCGTATCTGTCCTTCTACAGCGAGAAGACCGTGGACGTGTTCAACCGTTACTTTGAGCTGATCGACTCCGATGCGGCCTACGTGGACGTCTCCGACGTGTCCTACTCCTCCGGGTTCATCGGGATCTTCGAGGAGGACCGCTCCCTCTTCATCGACATGAACATGACCGACGTCATCACGCTCCGCACCATGGAGACAGACTTCGGCGTGATCCCGTGGCCCAAGTACGACGAGGGCTCGGAGTACTGCACCAACGTGGACGCGGGCACCAACCTCTTCATTGTCCCCATCACGGCGGAGAATCCCGAGCGCACCTCCGTGATCCTGGAGGCCATGGCGAAGATCGGGTCCCACACGGTCCTGCCGGCTTACTTCGAGGTGACGCTCCAGGGCAAGGCCTCCCGGGACAACGAATCCTCCGGCATGCTGGACATCATCAAGCAGGCGCTGATCTTCGACCTGGGCTACTACAACTCCGATCTGAGCGGCGCGTTCTCCAACGAATTCGTCAACTTCATCGGCAACACCAACCGCGAAATCACCTCCTGGTACGAAAAGAACTCCAAGGCCGTCGTCAAGCAGCTGGAACGCAGCGTCAAGAAATACACGGAGGGCTGATCCGCGGCGGAACGAAATCCCCCGATCACGACAAAACCGGGCAGTACGCAGAAAATGCGCTGCCCGGCTTTTTTGCTGCCTTTGCGGACCTCTCTCAGCCCTCCAGATAGGTTTTGACGAGCTTCTCCAGCTGCTTGTTGACCACCTTGACCGACTTGGCCGCCGTGGACGCCAGGGATCCGTTCTGCTGGACCACGGTCCGCATGATGGTCCCGATGCTTCCGATGCTGTAGTTGTAGGCATAGCCGAACTCCGTCATGGAGGTGTCGTGAATTAGGTCGATCATCTGAGAGGACACCGTGTCCCGGGAGTATTTGTTCTTCAGGGCCGTATCGTAGTAGGCGGGCGTCACGGTCCGGTAGTTCTCCGCGCACATGGCCTCGATCACCGCGCCGACCTCCTCCCCGTGGAGGCAGGTGACGGGAATGCAGAAGATCGAGGAGGTGTCCTGCACGAGGGAGATATAAGCCTCCTGGGTCTCGTCCAGCTTGGGATAGGGGATGATGCCGTAGCCGTTCTCCATCTCCCGCAGGTATTCGCAGGTCTTCAGCCACAGGGGCAGGAAGAGGATCCGGTCCGCGGCGAACAGCTTCGACACCACGGGACTGTTGAAGGTCTCCGTGTCGTTGAAGCTCTTGTTCATGCCCACGTTGTTCCAGTACAGATTCGTCAGCTTCTCCAGCGCCGTGTAGTTCCGCTCGTCCTGCACCACCAGCTCCGGCATCCCGTCGGCGTCCCGTCCGATGAGCCGCAGACCGAGACCGAAGGCGAACAGCTCCGTATTGGCCACGGTGGTAGCGCAGATCCCCCACTGATCCTCGTTGTCCGCCTTTCCGTCGCCGTTCAGATCCACGTATCCCTTTTCTGCCAGCTCGTACAGACGATCCACGGTCCACTTCCCCTCCAGGACCTCGCCGTACAGGGAGTCGTACTCGCCGTACAGGTCCGTGTACAGCTTCTGATCGAAGAAGACGGCCGCCGTGACCTTGAGGGAGTTCAGCGCGATGTCTCCCATGAGGAAGAAGCGCTTGTCCCCGCCGATCTGCAGAACGTCCATGTACTCCCCGTTCCACCAGGGCATGTCAAAGTCCAGGTATTTCGCGCCGTTCACATCCATGATCAGGTGCTGGAGGCACAGGGGCAGGGTCGAATACTGCGCCCAGGAGATGATGGAATAGTCGTCCGCGTTGGCCGTGATGGAGCTCCGGGCCTCCCCGGGAAACTCCTGCGCGGTGCCGGTCCCGGACGAGCGGTAGAGGAAGGCGATGTTCAGCCTCTCGCTCACCGCCGCGTTCCGGTTGTAGACCGCGTCGTCCACCACGTCCCCGGTCAGCTCCTCCACAAGGATCTCCTGCTCGTCCACGCCGCCGCGGTACAGAATGGGCACGCTCAGCCCGCCGAAATCCAGATCCCCGGGGAGGTTGTCCCGAACGTCTGCCCGGGAGACCTCCTCCTCCGCTTCCACGGGATTCTCTGCACCGGTATCGGAAATTCCTCCGTCCGACACCGGCGCGGCAGTCTCCTCCCCCTCGGCACTGGACTGCGCGCATCCGTACAGGAACGGGATCAGCAGGGACAGGGCCAGCAAAACCACGGCAGTTTTTCTGATGATCATACTCCGACGCTCCTTTCGCGTATCGGCTGAAATCCGTTTGTTCTCCGGCACCGCCGGGCGTTATTTCTCAAGGATCACGACGAAATCGCGGTCCGTCACGACGGGAGATGTCGGGGAGGAAGAGAGGTCCTCCCTGAACCGCCCCTCGTCCAGATCGTACACGCGGATCCGGCTCCATGTCCCCGTGCTGACAAAGGACACCGGAACCGGCTCCCTCCTCCGCAGGGAAAACTGCTCGGCCTGCCCGCCCCGTCCGTCATCTACCATATGGGACCAGGGCGTTCCGGTACAGCGCAGATAGACCAGTCCGATCCGTCCCCCGTCCGCCAGAAGAACCTTCTGACCGTATCCCGGAACAGGTTTCAGCACCGGCTCACAGGCGAGAAAGTCCTCCCGCCGGAGTGCGGACAGATGGACGATTCTCCCGCCGGCTCCCGAATCGTCCCCCAGAACGAACCGGAACGGCACTCCGGTTTCCAGACTCCACTGCTCCGCGTCCAGCAGCTTCCGATAGGCCGGGCTCTCCGCCTTGACGCAGAACCGGTGCCTCCCGTCCGTCGCGGACCGGTCCGGGCACCATTTCCAGGAGGGAAACCGGCATGCCCGCTCTCCTCCTCGCCACAGCTCTTCAAGGGCCCGCTGAGCCTCGGAGACATCGATCGACAGAGGCGGATCGGGGATGAGGGATCGATCCTCCAGCGTACCGAACACCTCACGGACAGCGTGATACTGACCGTATCCCCGCGCCAGCCAGGAGATACACCCGGGCGCGCCTGACAGCAGGGTCATCCAGACCATGTCCCGGCTGAGCAGCGTCAGCAGTTCCTTCGCGCCCTCCCATTCCGCCCTTCTGAGGGGCAGGGCCTCCCATTCCCCCATCATGACCGGGACGGCGGCGGACACGTACTGCAGGGACATATCGGTAATGGCGGCGTAGTCCATGCCGGGCCGGGAGCCGCAGATGTCGGGATAATTGTGCAGAGAGAAGAAGTCCGGCCGGATCTCCCGCGCCCAGTGGATCGGATCGTGTCCCAGAAGCCCCACGCCGGGATTGCTGACGCAGACCGGGAGATCGGGGGCAAGCCTGTGAATATGCTCCGTCATGTCCCGGTGCCAGTCCAGATAGTCCGGCGTGTCCTCCCATCGGAAGGTGTTCATGGGATCGGCGTGGGGACTGGCCCATCCGGATTCGTTGAACAGCTCCACGGCGAAGAGGGAGTCGAAGTCCGCCAGCTCCGGGATGATCTCTTCCAGAAACCGGTGACAGCAGGCGCGGACGTCGGGATCGGAGAAAAAACGGTCGTAGGAGACCAGATCCTCCGGATGCTCGAGGAACCGTCTCTGCTCCGGCGAGGCGGCGGCGATCTCCTCCCTCGTCCACAGCCGGGTCCCCCAGTAGGTTCGCGTATAGGGCTGGCAGTAGAAGCTGCACTCCGGCTCCGTGAACAGGCAGAGCTGGAGACGGATCCCGTATGGCTCCGCCTCGCGGAGATAGGCCTTGATTTTGTCCAGGAGAGGGCGGTTGACCCGTCCCCCGATATCCAGGCCCTCCCACGCGGAGCCGCCGCTGTCCCCTCTCGGAAACATGCGGACCGCCGTGGCTCCGTCCTCCTCGGAGAAGAACCGGAACAGCTTCCGCCAGACGCTCCGGGTGGCGTGCTGGAACTCCATGAGCCGGCCGCCGTGCTGAGAGTCCGCCGCCAGCTCCTCTCCCACGTAATCCGTGGAAAAATAGCATCCGAACTGTCCGAGCGGGATGTACCTCTCTCCGTTTTCTAGCCGGAACTCCCGGCCGTTCCATATGGTCCGCATAACGGCACGCCCTCCGTGCGCTGATGTTCCGCCAGATCACTCCATTCCCGGGAGCTTTTCCGGCGCGGTTCCGATGTCGGGTTATTTCGGCTCCCTGCCCCGCCATTCGCGGTAGAGCTTCCCGTCCCAGCCCTTCAGTTCGGACGGATCGGAGACACATCCCTCCTGCCGGAACCAGACCCGCATGGGAAGGGGTCCGCGGTTGTTCCAGCGTCGGTATTCGATGAGGGTCAGCGTCTCCCCGTCCGTCGTTGTCACCGTGACGGTCCCGTCCTCCCCGAGAACGGGCGGATCGGATGAGAGAACCGGATCCAGTTCCTCCCACCGGTCCACGGGCTTCTCGCAGCAGTACAGCACGGGACCACGCTTCACGGCGATCCGGCCCCGGTCCGCTTCCGCCCACGGATGGGCTTCGACCTTCACAGGCTCCGCGGTATACCAGATTTCGACGTCGGTCTCCCCGGCGGGAACCGTCAGGACGGCATACCCCTTTTCGACCGTATACGGCACGGAAAGGCCGAACCCGTGCGCCCAGGAAGGGATCCGGATGCGGAGCGTTTTCTCCGTCGTGCTGACGATCCTCAGGCGCTTCCCGCAGGGATCGGATTCCAGAGTAATCCGGGCATCGGAGCATTCCGCCTCCGCGTCGATGAAGAGATTCACCCAGATCTCGTCCCCGCGGACCGAAAACAGATACGACGGAAGCGCTCCGACAGCCTTCAGAAGCATGGGAGGACAGCAGGGACAGCCGTGCCAGCTCCAGCGCTCCCGGCCTCCCCGGCTCTCCAGCGGATTCTCATAGGTATACCGGGTCCCGTCCTCCGAAACCGCCGCGGGCAGAAGGTTCAGAATCGTTGCCTCGGCGGTGTCCCATACGGAAGCCTCCTCGGTGAGCCGGAACACCGCGGCGGCGAAGAACAGGAGTCCCACCCCGGCGCAGGTTTCCAGATACGCGTCGTTCGGCAGCTCGTACTGCGCGCCGAAGCGTTCGTCGTCCCGGAAGGCCCCGACGGATCCGTTGATGTGCAGCTTGGTCAGGGAGATGTCGTCCCAGATGGCCCGGGCCGCGGTCTCAAGTCCCCGGTCATCCGACGCCGCCGCGGCCTCCGCCATGCCGGTGTAGAACAGCGTCGCCCGGACCGCGTGTCCCACCGCCTCCCGCTGCTCCCGTCCGGTCCGGTGGTCCTGGGCATACTCCCGCAGAAACGGCGGGAACTGGTGACGGTTTTCGTGATTGCCCTTGTTGTCGATGAAGAATTTCGCCAGCCGGAGGTATTCCCCTCTCTGCGCGCCCATCCGCTCCGCCAGTCCGGGTTCCTCGTCGAACAGGGCCTCCAGCGAAATCAGCGCGGATTCCGCCAGAGAGTGCTCGCACACGATGTTCCACTTCGGCGGCGGACCGATGCGCTCCGTCAGATAGTTGGCGCACCGGACGGAGCATTCCAGAAGGGAGGTCTTCCCGGTGGAGCGGTAATGATGGACGCCCGCCTCGATCAGGCATCCCGCGTCGTAGGTCTCGTGCTGCCAGCGGGCGTTTCCGCCGTTCAGTCCCCAGAGCTGACCCGGACGCTCCAGCGTCACGTAGGGGTGGAGCCAGCCGTCCCCATCCTGTGCCCGGCGGATGGCGTCGATGATCCGGTCCAGCTGTTCCTCCAGTTCCGGATCCGGGTCCGCGGCGCAGAGATCGGACACGCCCCGGATCACCTCGCCGATCAGACCGTGATACCAGGGGGGACCGGCGTGACCGCCCCTCTCTCCCCGGGCGACGCGCTCGTAGTTCTCCACCGCGCCGTCATGAAGGAACTTCCGGAGCACGTCGGGAGCGGTGACGGCGCGGAGCTTTTCCAGATACGGCGCGAAGAAGCTGTCGGTGATCCTGACCTGACGCAGGCCGAGAGGCTCGGGGCGGCAGGCTGTCGAAAGAATTCGGTTCACTGCTTATGTCCTCCGTACTCGCATAACTCCGGCGGTCCTTATCGGTTCTTCAGATCGTCGAAGGTCTTCTGGAGCTTCTCCAGGGTCTTGGTCTGCACCTTCTCGTTCTTCTTGTAGTAGGAGGCGAAGTCCTTCGTGGGATTGTTCACGTTCATCATGTTCATGAGCGTCCACGCGAATCCGCCGTAGTTGGAGTAGATGTAGGAGAAGTCCAGCACGATGGTGTTGCCGATGATCTCCAGCATTTCGGCGGACTCGTTGTCGTAGGAGAACTTGGTCTTCAGGGCGATCTCGAACAGGGCGGGACGCACCTGCTTGTAGCCCTCCGCCGACATGGCCTCGATGATGATCCCCAGCCGCTCGTCGTTCTGGGAGGTCACGGGGATGGCAAAAGGACGGTCGGTGGAACCGGAGATATAGTCCGGCTGCAGCTCGTTCAGCTTCGGGATCGGAAGGATGCCGTAGGTGACCTCGCCGCCGCGGAGCGTACCCAGCACGTCGCCCAGCGCGAACATACCGAAGAGGGACTTCCCTTCCGCAAACATGGTGGTGCTGTTGGTGCTGCTGAGGAAGCCGCCCTCCGTCTCCGCCATCATGTGGTAGAACTTCTCGATCAGCGTCAGCGTGGTCTCGTTGTTGACGTCGAGATACAGCTTGCCGTCCTCGTTCTCCTTCACCGGCGTCACGCCGAAGGACTCCTGAATGGCGTACAGGTCTGCGTTGCAGGCGAAGCCGTAGAGGTCGTCGGTGTCCCGCTTGGCGTTGCCGTTGTTGTCCACGTACACGTTCTCCATCATCCCGATGTAGGTGTCCAGGTACCATTCGCCGTTGCGGACCGTCTCGTAGGGGATGGCGTAATTATAGTTCTCCGCCACGTCCTTGTTGATGAACACCACCCGGGTCATGGCCAGGTTGAGGTACGAAATGTAGTTGGAAATCAGATACATGGCGCCGTCCACGGTGAGGGAATCCACGGAATAGGAGGGCCACCACGGTCTGGAGTAGTCCAGATACGGGATCTCGTTCACGTTCCGGAAGAGCCCCATGAGGGACAGGTTCGCGATGGAGATGTCGTGGGTGGTGAAGATGTCGTAGATGTCGTCCCCGGCCTGAATGGCGGCCTTCACCGAATTGGCGTTCTCGTCGGAGAACAGGACCGGCACAAGGTCGATGTTGAAGCGCTCCTCCACGGTGCGGTTGGCGTTGTAGACCGCGTCGTTCACCACGTCGCCGTTCAGCTGATCCACCAGAACCTTCTCCATAATGGCCACGCCGTACTGGACGCCGTCCTGCGCGCCGATGCGGTAGCCGTAGCCCTCAAAGTCCGATTCGGGCAGGTTGTCCTCAAGCTCCGTCTCCTCCGGCTCGACCTCCACCTCCTCCGCGGTCGGCGTCAGGGCGGGAGCGGCTTCCGTATCCGTGGATTCCGCTCCGTTGTTCGAGCAGGCCGCCAGGGAGGGCAGAAGGATCGCCCCGGCGAGGAGCAGTGCGATGATTCGTTTTTTCATGATTTTGCCTCCTGTGTGCTGTTTTTCGTATGGAAACGGGACGTGCCCGTCCGTGGAAATCTCAGGGATCCGGTCATTCGCCGTTCGAAAAGTCCTTGATGAGCCTGTCGATGGACTTCTGCCACACCTTCCGGCGCGACGCGTAGTACGACGCGAAATTGCCGTTCTTCTCGCCCATGAGGTTCGACATGGTGAAGCCCATGGAGTTGTAGTTGCCGAACACGAACCCGAAGTCGATGATGCCGCCGGGCTCGATCATCTCGATGATCCGGACGGAGGTCTCGTCCCGGGCGCCCCGGTACTTGAGGGCCGTGTCGATGACCGCGGGCGTGACCGTTTTCCAGGATTCCGCCGCCAGCGCCTCCGTGACGGTGCCGATGAACTCCGCGTCTTCCGCCGTCACCGGGACGCTGACCAGGGGACTGGAGCCGTCGGACATGGTGAGGTACTCCTCCTGCGCGGCGTCCCACTTGGGATACGGCAGGATCGCGAAGTCCTGATCCATGTCGTTGATGATGGAAATGGCGTGCTCGAAAACACCGTTGAAGAACAGGGCGCGGTTCGCCTTGAAGACCTCCCTGTGCAGATCCCACCCGGAGGTCGTGATGGTCCCGTTCGACTCGTAGAACAGCCGGTAGACCTTCTCCACCATGGCCGCGAACTTCTCCTCGTTCATATCCAGCACGGGCATGCCGTCCTCGTCCCGGGAGACGGTCTTCTCGCCGAAGGAGTAGATGAAGGGCGTGGCGTAGCTGGTGGTCTGGGCGGCGAGGCCGTAGAAGTCCGCGTCGCTCGGCTGCCCGTCCCCGTCCAGATCCTGCCATTTGTCCTTCACCTGCTCGAAATAGTAGTCGATGGTGAAGTCCCCGGCCAGCACCGTGTCGTAGATGGTGTCGGTGAGTCCGTATTCCTCGCCCAGCTGCTTGTTCATGTAGACGCAGTAATAATGGGTGAGGAAATAGGGAGAGATGGCGCCGGCCATCAGGAAGGACTTTCCGGCGATGCTCAGGTCATCGTGCGCGCTCTGGTTCCACCAGGGACGGTCGGGATCCACCCGCTCAAACTCGTTCCAGTCCCGGTAATGGTGGGACAGGGCGAGGTTGGCGGTGTTGATCATATGCTGGGAGATCAGGTCGCAGGAGTCGTCCCCGGCCCGGACCAGATTCTGGATCATGCTCTGGACCTGACCTGTGTCGCGCTCCCCGTCGGTCTCGAGGGAGATGTTGAACCGCTCCGACACCGCGGCGTTCCGGTTGTAGACAGCGTCGTTGATCAGGGCTCCGGTGAGCTCCTCGGACACAAAGTCGGCGGTACAGAAGTCATAGGTCAGCACGCGGAAGGACCGTCCTCCGTAATCCGCGGCGGGCAGATTGTCGGACACCTGCTTCCGGGCTTCGATGGAATCCGGCTCTTCCGTCTCCGGCGCGTCCTGCTGAATAGGGACGGAGGATGGGACGGTTTCGGCGGGGGAGGCCTCCTGTGCTTCCCGGGAGGCGCAGGAGACAGCGGGGAGAATCAGCATCAGCGTCAGCAAAGCGGAAAGGGATCGTCGGAGCGTGTTCATCTCGTTCCTCCTTTTCATACTGTTTTCTTTCTATAAAGCTATCTATATGGTTTTTGATCGCAAGATGTAGAAGGCGAATCGCCTTGCGATGAGCTCGCGTACAATAACTCTGATAAGGTTGGATGACTAAATTGGTGTGGCAAGGTTTCGGCTACACATAATTGACATAG
>Ga0256405_10008469_pt1 | contig 14720 bp, 15 predicted proteins | sample RumenRJG_02DNA_FD_189096 | JGI IMG/M metagenome (GOLD analysis project Ga0256405, IMG submission 189096) | Bovine rumen microbial communities from Lethbridge, Alberta, Canada - RJG_02 | ecosystem: Host-associated > Mammals > Digestive system > Stomach > Rumen | place: Canada: Alberta... | reverse complement strand
ACCGTGGCTCCTAAGCGGTAGGTCGGGTGTTCGAGTCACCTCGAGGACGCTGGTAGATGACCGGGAACAGTTTGATTCTGTTCCCGGTTTTCTGTTTGGGTAATAGTGGGTGCTTTTCTCTTGAGGATTCAAGAAGATAGATATATACTAATATATAAATTAGTAATATATAAATTAGTATTTTACGCATCGCGAAAGAATGCTCCGGGAGTGGGACGAGAATATGAAATTTATCGGAAGATCGGCAGAATTAAGTGCATTGGACAGGATGTATAAAAAGAACAGTTTCGAGATGATGATTCTTTACGGGAGAAGGAGAGTTGGAAAAACGACCTTATTGAATCAATTCGCAGAAGAAAAAAACGTACTGTTCTATACGGGCGTTGAGAGTAAAGACGGTGAGAATCTCATTGAATTCGGAAGAGCAGTGTTTTCACATTTTAATAATGTAAATGCTGCCGGCATAGAATTTCGGTCTTATCAGGATGTGCTGGCTTATATTACGGATTATGTGAAAAGAGATACTTCCGGCAAACGGGAAGTGATCATCATTGATGAATATCCCTATATTGCGGAAAATGCGCCGGAGCTGGCATCACTTCTTCAAAGGGAGATAGACCGCGAATGGAAGGCGTTGAACATCATGCTTATTCTTTGCGGGTCATCTATTGCCTTTATGGAAGAGGAAGTCCTTGGTCAAAAGTCTCCGCTGTACGGGAGACGAACCGGACAGATCGACCTGCAGCCTTTTGATTACCTGACTTCTGCGGAATTTGTACCCTCTTATACACCGGAGGAAAAAGCTATAGCATATGGGATCACAGGCGGGATTCCAAGGTATCTTTCCCTGCTCGACCCGGAGAAAACTTTGGAAGAAAATATACTGACGCTGTATTTTGATGTGTCGGGTTATTTTTATGAGGAGCCGAAGAATATGCTGAGGCAGGAATTCAGGGACGTGTCACTATATTTTGCTATTTTGGGAGCAATCGGAAGCGGCAGCACACAACTGAGTGAGATATCGGATAAGACGGGATTTGATTCGGCAAAAACAGCCCAGGCTGTCAGAAAGCTGGAAGCAGTCAGGATCATTCGCAAGGAAGTTCCGATCCTGAACGAGAAAAACAGAAAGCTGAACCAATATATTATACAGGACGGAATGTTTCGTTTCTGGTTCCGGTTTGTTGCAAAAGGAACCGGTGCGATCGAGAGGACATACGGGAATGAATACTATGCTGCCATGGTCAAACCTTATATACACGAATTTATGGGGCCGGTCTTTGAGACAATTTGTCAGGAGTATACATTCCGGACGGGAGTAACGGGAAAATATGGAAGTCCTATTACCAGGATTGGAAAGTGGAGGGGTGCTGACCCGGTCTTGAAATGTCCGTCGGACATCGATGTTGTCGGCATCAACGAGGCGGATAAAACAGCAGTGATCGGGGAGTGCAAATTCAGGAACCGCTCTTTCGGAAAAGAAGAGTGTGAGACCCTGATGGACAGAGCAAGGCTTCTTGCTCCTTACAGGATTGAGAAGTATCTTATGTTTTCTCTTGGTGGTTATTCAGATTGGGTGGTCGAATATGCACAGAACGATTCGACTGTTGTGCTTGTTTCTATTGACAGTTTATATAGTATTTAACCGGTTTGGGTGACAAGCCGGAAAAATGGAAGGTAAGTGATTATGGCAGATCATTATAAAATAAGTGCCGCTGTTTTGTGCGGAGGGAAAAGCCGCCGAATGGGAACGGATAAAGCGATGCTCACAGCGGAAGGCACACCGAATGCGGTGCGCCTCCTTCGTGCGCTGTCCGGAGAAGATTCGCCGTGCACGGATGTCTGGCTCTCGATCGGGACGGGAGAGAGTTATCCGGAGATCCATGCGCAGAAAGTCTCCGACAGGTTTCCCGAATGCGGTCCCGAAGCCAACTGCTCCGGGGCCGTTTTGTGTTTTCTGGGGGTTACTGTGTGAAATGAAAAGAAGAAAGAGCAACTATGATATACTGGAAGAGTAAAGAAACATAGCGTTTTCCTGCGCCTGTCAGTTGGATAATCTTCATGGAGGTGAATCTATTTGAGCGAAGCGTTTGTAAAGATCGACCTGCACGGCCTGCGGCAGGAGGAAGCGATCAAAGTGATCGATAAGGCTATTGCGGCAGCGGGGCCGACGACCTATCACCTGCAGCTGATCCACGGGTATAACCGCGGAACCAGCCTCCGGTCTATGATCTACGATTGGTACAAGTATGACCCGAAAGTGAAGCGGATCATGCCGGGAGATAACCCCGGGATTACCGTGCTGGTCCTGAAGGAGCTCTATTGATGAAGAATGGTTTTCATGTCATTGATGCAGAGGACCTGGGAGAGGACGAGGAGAGCGTTAATGAACAGGAAGCCTACTTGAAGACATTAAAGGTACAACGCAGGAGATAGACGAAACAAATATCATCTTTAAGACCCCGGAGAAAGGAAGTACACAGCATGCAGATCTACAGCGAAATCGGGCAGCTCAAAAAAGTGCTGCTGCACAAACCGGGTAAAGAACTTGAACATTTGATCCCAAAAGAATTGGAGCGGCTTCTCTTCGACGACATTCCCTACCTCAAAACGGCGAGAGAAGAACACGACGCCTTTGCGGATACGCTCAGGAGCCAGGGAGTGGAGGTCGTCTATCTCTGCGACCTCATGGCAGAGACCCTGCGGGCTGAGCCGGATCTGAAAGAGCAGTTCATACGCCAGCTGATCCTGGAGGGAGGAAGCAAGCCACGCAACTTCGAGACTGAACTGGCCGCGTATCTGATGTCGATCCGGGAAGAAAAGGCGATGGTATACAAAACAATGGCAGGCGTCTCCGCCGCGGAACTTGGGGTGAGAAACAGGCAGCCGCTTGCGGAACTGGTGCAGCGGGAGAACCGGTTTCTTCTTGATCCGATCCCCAATCTGTATTTTACCAGAGATCCGTTTACGGTCATCGGCAGGGGAGTAAGTCTCAACAGGATGTATTCAGATACGAGAAAGAGGGAGACGATCTTTGCCCAGTATATTCTGGCCCATCATCCGGTGTATTCTCCCGGGCTGCGCTATTATTACCGCCGGGAGTACCTCAACCGGATCGAGGGAGGGGATATATTGGTGCTCAGCAGAAAAGTGATCGCGCTCGGCATCTCCCAGAGGACAACGCCGGAAGCTATCGAGACACTGGCCAAAAACATATTCCAGGATGAAAACGGCGAAGTCGAGACTGTTCTGGCTTTGGACATTCCCCGCATTCGGGCCTTCATGCATCTGGATACTGTCTGCACACAGCTGGACAGAGATAAGTATCTGGTACATCCGGGAATCCTGGGAACGCTGCGTGTGTTCGAGATCCGAAAGGGAAGCGGGATAAGCGGCCTCACTGTGAGGGAATTGAATAAGGATCTTAAGTCGATCCTCTCGGAGTACACAAAGACCGACAGGGTGACGCTGATCAAATGCGGCGGAAGCGACAGGATCGTATCCGAACGGGAACAGTGGAATGATGGCTCCAATACTTTGTGCGTGCGCCCCGGGACTGTGATCGCGTATGACAGGAACAATGTGACGAACAGACTGCTCAGAGAGCATGGGATTAAGGTTCTTGAGATCCCAAGCTCTGAATTGTCCCGGGGACGGGGAGGACCGAGGTGCATGAGCTGCCCTTTAGAGAGAGAACCCGTGTAGGACTCCAATCCGGTTCAGACAGCTTTGTATAACTATAAAGGATTTGCCCGCCGAGGCAGAAAAGGAGGAAGAAATGTCATTTGAAATGCCGATCTATCATCACCCGGATTTTACGGAAGAAAGATTTGTGAACGCGCCGGATGTTGATTGCGCCATGGCAGAGGTGGATGGCGTTGCACCTGAATATTTTCACAGTACTTCTATGTATCCGGAATATTTCAAGATCCATGGAGAGTGGAAACTGGCGCAGGAGAGTCGGATGGATTCATGTGTGCTGATCCGCGATGACGGCCGGCTGGATGTCGTGGAGCCCAGGAATATAAAAAAGGGAGATATGGTCATTCTCGGAAGAAGTGAGAACTGCCGGGAAGGGATTTACCTGCACAGCCGTGGTTTTGAGGATCCCTTTGACCGGATCGACGATCAGTTCGTGTTCCGTCAGGGACGAAGCAGAGAGACCTCCTACGCAAGGGACTACGACCGGCTTTTCGCGCTTTTGAGATATGAAAAGAGCCACGGCGGCAAGATAGTGTGGGTCATGGGGCCGGCCTTTGCTTTTGACGCGGATGCGAGGGCGGCGATGGCGGCTCTGATCGACAATGGCTATGCACAGGTAGTGATGGGAGGAAATGCGCTGGCAACACATGACCTGGAGGGGGCGCTTCTGCACACAGCGCTCGGACAGGATATTTATACCCAGAGATCCCAGCCGAACGGACACTACAATCATCTGGACGTGTGCAACAAGGTCCGCCGCAGCGGTTCTATCCCGCAGTTCATCAAGGACTATGATCTCGATGACGGGATTATTTGCAGCTGTGTCAGAAATAATGTTCCCATTGTGCTGGCAGGTTCGATCCGTGACGACGGCCCCCTTCCCGAAGTGATCAGCGACGCATATCTGGCGGCATCGGCAATGAGGGAGGAGATCAGAGACTGCACCACGGTCATATGTCTGGCTACTATGCTCCATACGATCGCAGTCGGCAACATGACCCCCTCTTTCCGTGTTTTGAAAGACGGAACAGTGCGCCCGGTCTATTTCTATGCGGTGGATGCGGACGAGTTCGTAGTCAACAAGCTCCTTGACAGAGGGAGCCTGAGCGCGACGACAGTGGTCACGAATGTTCAGGATTTCATCACACTGGTGGCAAAGGGAATGGGAGTTATTTGAGGATCATTCTACTGATCATGCTGAACGTGAAGTGGAGAATAACTGCTCTCGCAGAATCGATTATACCTGCAGTTGAATGACAAACCGAAGAGGTGAAGCTATACTGACTGATAGAAATAGGACCACAGGTCCGGAAAGGAAAGGCAATGCTGATGATGACAATAAACGGCTTAAAAAATACAAATCGCTCGTTTGATCTCCAGAGGACAATTATGCCGACTGCCAAAGACGCAGTATGGCTTATTGATGCATGCCTTCTTACGACCGGATCAAGCAGATACCTGGCGCGGGGAGCCTCTGCGCGAATCGTGGGATAACCAGACAGTCTGCTGTGATTAATGCTAAGAAAGCCGCTTGCCCGAAGAGACAGGCGGCTTTTTGTATTTGCTTTTCCTTTGTGTTTCCATGATCAGAAAGGAGGCGATATACATGGAAAAACTGATGATTTCTGAGATCCTTGATTCTATCAGGGGACTGACTGTAAAGGAGCTGCTCGAACTTACCAAAGCATGCGAAAAAGAGTTTGGTGTCTCTGCAGCTGTAACGCATGTTGTACCAAAGGATCCGTTTCCGCCTAAGAAGAAGACCGAGTTTGATGTTGAACTGACAAGTTTTGGTTCGCAAAAGGTTAAGGTCATCAAGGCTATCCGCGAGATTACGGGACTTGGGCTGCGAGAGGCGAAGGAATTTGTCGAAGCTGCTCCGAAGATAATCAAAGATGGCGTTTCCATCGAAGAAGCAGAAGCTCTGAAAGCAAAGTTCGAAGAGCTTGGCGCTGCGATCACGCTGAAGTGATCCAAAATTTGTACCGCCGGTCAGGAAAATCTGGCCGGCGGTATTCTTATGCAATAGCAAAACCTGTTATACTTGAAAGGACAAATTAATTCGGATAAAACATCTTTACCGAGCCGGAAAGAAGATAGAGTGATTATGACGAATCAATGCAAAATCAGTGCCGTGATCCTATGCGGAGGAAAAAGCCGTCGAATGGGAACGGATAAAGCGATGCTTACAGCAGAAGGCACGCCGAATGCGGTGCGCCTTCTTCGCGCGCTGTCCGGAGAGGATTCGCCGTGTACGGATGTCTGGCTCTCGATCGGAACGGGAGAGAGCTATCCTGCGATCCATGCGCAGAAAGTCTCTGACAGGTTCCCCGGATGTGGTCCCATGGGCGGTCTGGAAGCCGCACTTACGGTCTGCAGAGAGGAGTATCTGTTCGTGACGCCGGTTGATACTCCCTTCGCCGATGCGCAGATGGCGCGCGAACTAATGAATTATATGGAAGATGCTTCGCGGCAGCGGGATGCAGTGCTTGTCATTGACGGGGGAGGCAGACTCCAGACACTTCTGGGGATCTATCACAAAAGGGTCCTGCCCGCACTTACACAAAGGCTAGTAGATGGCCGCAAGGAGAAACTGCGGATACGCGATTTTCTGCAGGATCTGGATGTGGCCTATGTGAAGGCTCAGGCGCTGACGGACGGCGTCAGAAAGAGCACGAGCTGCAATACTCCGCAGGAGTGGAAGCAGCTTATGGAGCAGGAATCCGCGAGATGTGGAACAGAACAGCTCATAGTCTCGGTGACAGGCTGGTCCGGTTCGGGAAAGACGACATGGCTTGAAAAACTTTTGCCGGAGCTCACAGCGAGGGGAATTCGAACGGCGGTGGTCAAACATGATGCTCATGATTTCCAAGTTGACCGGGAGGGCAAAGATACCTGGCGAATGGCACAGGCAGGCGCTGTCGTCACAGGCATTGTTTCCGGATACAAAGCGGCGCTCATGGAATACAGGCCTGTGTCACTGGAAAGATTCATCGGCAAAATAGAGAACGTGGACCTGGTCATTCTGGAAGGAGGCAGTGAATTGGACCTGCCCCATATCCTTGTCTATCGGGAAGCACTCGGAAAGGGCATGCGGGTCTCGCCCGATTCGTGTCTGGCGGTGATCAGTGACGATCCGGTCGGAGACGGCTGTGAAGCCGTATACTCTTTTGAACAGATTGGAGAGGCGGCGGATCATATTGCGAGGTATCTTGCTTCACAGCGCGGCAGCTCGCCTTGCGAACCTTGAATTGCTGCAGAATCAAAAGGAGGAAGTAGGAAGAATGAGCAGAAAAACAGACGCGCTCTCTGTTGAGCAGGCACTGGAAACTGCACTGCGGTTCTGCCGTGTGACGGAACCGGAGCTTTGCGCTATAGGTGATTGCGCAGATAGGATTCTGGCAGAGGATATGCGTGCAGCCATCAGCAGCCCTCCGTTTCGCAGATCGGCGATGGACGGATTTGCGGTGCGAAGTGAGGATCTTTGCGGAGCTTCCGGTCAGAAGCCGGTCATTCTGACTATGCTGGGATGCAATGACGCCGGTTCACCGGTTATTCGCCATATTGGAAAAGGGGAGACGGCACAGATCATGACCGGGGGCGTACTGCCGGAGGAAGCAGACGCTGTTGTGAAACAAGAGATCGTTGAGCTTCGTGGGCAGGATACAGCAGTGTTTTCTGCGCCGGCAAAGCCCGGCGATTGTTTCAGTCCGATCGGGGAGGACCTGCAGGAAGGGGAAATCCTGGCATATGCGGGGGAAACAGTGGATGCTTCCGCATTGGCAGCGGGCGCGGCAGCCGGACTATCGATGTTGTCTGTGAGGAAACAGGTCCGTTCGGCTGTGATCTGTACCGGCGATGAGATCACTCTCCCCGGGCAGCCGCTGGGAGAAGGAAAGATCTACGGGTCCAGTCATCTGTACCTTATGACCAGGCTTCGGCAATTCGGATGTGCTGACGCAAAAGCATATTTTGCCGGAGACGACCCGTCCGAAATCGCACAGATGATTCGAGAGCAGATTGAGGCAGGGACACAGCTGATCGTCACGACAGGCGGCGTCTCGGTCGGAAGAAAGGATTATCTCCCGGCAGTGATCGATATGATCGGCGGTGAGATCCTCTTTCATGGGATCGAAGTCAAACCGGGAATGCCGTCCATGCTGTCAAAAGCCAGAGATACGCTCATCTTGTCTCTGTCCGGCAATCCCTATTCCTGTGCGTGTGTCTTTGAATTGATTGCCGGACCTATGATAACCGCCATGCTGGGAAAACGATGTATCCGGGACAGAGTGCTGCAGATTCCTGCTGCGGATTCATACAATAAGAGAAGTCCGGTCCGCAGGATCCTCAGAGGCTGCTTTGACGGCATGAGTGTACACTTTTCGAGCCGGCAGCGCAACGGACAGATGGCAGCCGGAATCGGCTGCAACTGCCTCATTGACATTCCGGCCGGCAGTGAAGGAATACGGGAAGGAGATAAAGTCCGGGTCATTTTGATAAACAGTACGTTGTGAAGATCTTATCGTAATGATATTATACTGTTAGTGCGCGACACCTTGTATTACAACACTGGTGTCCGGCTCACTGCATAGTTCAAAAACAATCTCCGAGCAAATCAGCCTAACAGCATGTGCTCATGGCTGCGCGCCGCCGGAATGCCTTTCTGGGCAGTTCCACAGGGCCGCACGGGAAACTGTGCGACCTTCCGTTTTTTGAAAAGGAGGATTCATGAAAGTTCTTAAGACGACCGAGGCCGTCGGTGAGATGCTGTGTCACGATATCACACAGATCATACCGGGGGTCTGTAAAGGTCCGGCATTTCGCAAAGGCCATATCATCAGGGAAGAGGATATCCCTGTACTTTTATCCATTGGCAAAGAAAATGTCTATATCTGGGAGACAGATGAGACCATGATGCACGAAAACGACGCGGCGCAGGTATTATACAAGCTGTGCTGCGGTATTAGTGTGCCCTCCTGCGCGCCGGAATATGATGACGCGGGCGATGTCATCCCCGGCAGGATGGATGATGCGACATTTCTTATACCATCGAAGATCTCCGAGGGGAAAATAGAACTGACGGCGGGCATCGACGGCCTGCTCAAGATCGACCGAAGACGTCTCTGCGCGGTCAACAGCATCGGAGAGATGATGATCGCAGCAAGACACGGAGATTTTCCGGTCAGAAAAGGGGACAAAGTCGCCGGGACCAGGGTGATTCCGCTGACCATAGCCCGCGATCAGATGGAGCGCGCTGCAGTGTCAGCGGCAGGAGCTCCGATCCTGCGGATCCTGCCTTTTAAGGCCAAACGCGCCGGCGTCGTGACGACCGGAAGTGAAGTGTTTAACGGACTGATCGAAGATAAATTTACGCCTGTGATTGAGAAGAAACTTGCGGAATACGGCAGCACTATGGCGCAGCACCGCATCGTCAATGACGATCCCGCGATGACAGCAGACGCGATCAGAGAAATGTTGGCGGCAGGGTGCGATCTGATCCTCTGCACGGGAGGCATGAGCGTCGATCCGGATGACCGCACACCGCAGGCGATCCGCAGCTGTACGGATGAAGTGATCAGTTACGGAGCACCTGTGCTGCCCGGCGCCATGTTCATGCTGGGCTATAAACATACTGCGGACGGCGGAAGGATTCCGGTCTGCGGCCTGCCAGGGTGCGTTATGTATGCAAAGCGGACGATTTTTGACCTGGTTCTCCCCAGACTCCTGGCGGATGATCCGGTGAGCAGAGAAGAGATCGATGTGCTGGGAGAAGGGGGATTGTGCTTGGGCTGTGCCGTATGTACTTTCCCCAATTGCGGGTTTGGCAAGGGCGGCAGAAAACTGTAACAGAGCGCGGTAAAGATACCGCGCCGGAAGAGGAACGGAATCATGCGGGACAGATTCGAACGTACGATCAATTATATGCGCATCTCCGTGACGGACCGCTGCAACCTGCGGTGCAGGTATTGTATGCCGGACGGGATCACAAAATGTTCGATGCAGGAGATCCTGACCTACGAGGAGATCATAGAAATAGCGGAAGCGGCAGAGGACTGCGGCATCACAAGATTTAAGGTCACAGGCGGAGAGCCTCTCGTGCGCAGGGGTGTGGAGACGCTGGTATGTTCATTGAAGGAGCTCCCCCTGACCGAACAGGTGACCCTGACCACAAACGGGGTTCTTTTAAAAGAGAAACTGCCTGCTCTCGTGAAGGCAGGATTAGACGCCGTCAATATATCCCTCGACACAACGGACAGGGAAAAATACAGACAGATCACAGGAAGCGACAGTCTGCCGCAGGTCATGCGTGCAGTCCGGGCGTCCGTAGAAGCAGGCATCCACACTAAAATCAACGCGGTCCTCATTTCGGGCTGCAATGAGGAAGCGTTCCTTCCTCTGGTCCAAATGGCGTCCGAATTGCCGGTGGACGTCCGTTTTATTGAACTGATGCCAATCGGGGAAGGGCGCAGTAACAGAGGAATGGATAATCGCACACTGATTGAAAAGCTTTACGCCACATTTCCGGGAACGGTGCCGGATCCCGCTCCGAGGGGAAATGGTCCGGCTGTCTATTACGCCGTTCCGGGATTTACAGGCAGGATTGGCTTTATCAGCGCGATTCACGGAAAATTCTGTGATTCGTGCAACCGGGTGCGCCTGACTCCAACGGGATTTCTCAAGCAATGTCTTTGCTATGAGGACGGAGCGGACCTTCGCGCTATTCTCCGAAGCGGGAAAGAGACCGGACGCCGCACTCTTTTGGCAGAGGCTATTCGGTCTGCTGCGTCCGGAAAACCGGAGGCGCACTCTTTTGACAGACCGGAGCTCATCACGGAGAAACACAGAATGTCCGGAATCGGAGGATAAGAGGAGGAAAGGCACATGGCTGTTATTCACGCAATCTGCATAAGCGATCAGAAGGGCACGCAGAAATACAGGATACCGGAGGGAACCTTTACAGAGGATTACGGCATTGAAGGTGACGCGCACGCCGGCAAATGGCACAGGCAGGTCAGTCTTCTGAGTGCGGAAAAGATTCAGGAGTTCAGGGACAAGGGCGTACAGGTCGAATACGGCGCATTTGGCGAGAACCTGGTCGTAGAGGGGTGCGATCTCAGATCGCTCCCTGTAGGCACGCGCTTCGCGATCGGCGAGGTCCTCCTGGAGATGACACAGATCGGTAAAGAGTGTCATGATCACTGCGCCATTTACAATGTGACCGGTGACTGCATCATGCCCCGGGAAGGCGTGTTTGCCAAAGTATTGCGGGGAGGCAGAGTCCGGGAAGGCGATACGTTAGATGTAATACCGGCGGCGCCGGACAGGCCCTTTACAGCTGCCGTGATCACGCTCAGTGACAGGGCGTTCCGCAAAGAGAGGGAGGACAGGAGCGGTCCGGTGATCCGGGACATACTCTGTGAGAACGGATACGATGTCGTGGAGATGATCCTTCTGCCGGACGGCGAGGCGCTGCTCAAGCGGAATCTGATCCGCCTGGCCGATCAGCGTCAGGTAAATGTAATTTTCACCACGGGCGGCACCGGATTCGGACCGAGGGATCTGACTCCCGAGGCGACCTGCGCCGTATGTCAGCGCATGGCACCGGGCATTGCCGAGGCGATGCGGGCGGAGTCCCTTAAGATCACCAGACACGCCATGCTAAGCCGCGCGGCAGCAGGGATCAGGGGCACAACACTGATCATTAATCTTCCCGGCAGCCCCAAGGCGTGCAGGGAAAATCTGGATGTCGTGCTGCCGGCGCTGAAGCACGGGCTGGGACTCCTTCGCGGGACGGATGACAACTGACGGCAGAACTGCCGAAGAATATAGGGACGGAGCGGCACATGGAGTGCACACATGTACCGTTTCAGAGATAGATGCAATGGTTCTAAGACAGTAATGAAAATGGAGCAGATTATGAAAAGACTGATAACAAATGCAGCAGGATTCACTTTAATACTCGCGCTTCTTGCAGGCTGCGGCGGAAATTCCGCAAACACTGCACAGAGCGCCGACAGTAAAGAGACAGAGCAGGAAACTGTGCAGGAGTCGGCACAGGAGACTGAGCAGAGTGCCGGGCAGGAGGCGGAGCAGAAGGCCGAACAGGAGACAGCACAGGCAGAACCGGTGGAGATCCAGGTGTTTATTGCCGCCAGCCTCAATACAGTCATGCAGGATGTGAAGGCCGCCTATGAGGCAGAGCACCCGAATGTGACCGTAGTACTCAATGCCGACAGTTCCGGAAAGCTTCTCACACAGATCGAAGAAGGCTACGAATGTGATGTGTTCTTCTCCGCAGCGAAGAAGCAGATGGATACGCTGCAGGATACGGATGGACTGGTCGTGGAGGGAACACGGCATAACGTGGTCAACAACCAGGTAGTAGTTGTTGCAAGAAAAGACAGCGGCACTTCCGTAACAGGACTTGCGGATATCGGAAATGCGGAGAGTATAGCACTTGCAGACGGTTCCGTACCGGTCGGCCGTTATACCAGAGTCGCCATGGCAGCGCTCGGCATTCTTCCGGAGACGGAGGACCCGTCAGTTTATACGACTCAGGAAGTGAGCGACGCGCTCGGCGGCGTCGAGATCTCGGAGCAGTCCAACGTCTCCAAGGTCCTGGCAGCGGTCGTGGAAGGCTCCTGCGAGGTGGGAACTACTTATTATTCCGACACATACGGCTATGAAGATCAGCTGGATATTCTCGAGAAGGTCTCCTATGATCTGACCGGCAATGTCATATATCCGATCGCGCAGGTTAAGAATGACCAGGCATCGGATGCCCAGGCAGCAGCGGCAGCGGATTTCGTGGAGTTCGTCGCTTCCGATCAGATGAAGCCTGTGTTCGAGGGATACTATTTTGACACAAATGTCGAGTAAAGGAAAAGACAAGTGAGACAGTTGATTGAAGTCGCGAGGACCCTTGACTGGCGTCCGCTATGGATATCGCTCAAGACCGGTGTGCTCTCCACAGCGGTGTGTTTTGTGCTGGGGATCCTGGCAGCTTGGAGAGTCATGTACTGCCGCGGAAAGCACCGGTCTATCCTCGATGCAATACTGACGCTTCCCATGGTCCTGCCGCCCACAGTTGCGGGTTTCTTCCTGCTGCTCTTTTTCAGCAGGAGGAGACCGCTGGGAATATTTCTGTTTGACCATTTTGGTATCAAAATAGTACAGTCGCAAGTGGGCTGCGTGATCGCGGCTTCGGTCATCGCGTTTCCCCTCATGTACAGGAGTGCGCGCGCTGCTTTTGAACAAGTGGACATCAATCTTTTGTACGCAGGAAGAACGCTGGGTATGTCAGACCCGGAGATTTTCTTCAAGGTGATCCTGCCGTGCGCCAGACCCGGGATCACGAGCGGAACGGTGCTGGCATTTGCCCGTGCGATCGGGGAATACGGCGCCACATCAATGCTGGCCGGCAATATCCCGGGAAAAACAGCGACCATTTCGCAAAGGATCGCAATGGTCATACAGGATCAGAATTACCTAACGGCCGGTGTCTGGGTCACGGTCATGATGGTCATTGCGCTGATCGTTCTGGCGGCGATCGGACACATTTCGCAGAGAAGTGATGCCGGGCGGGGAGAACAGCTATGGAAATGAAGGCGTCGTTCCGTATCAGCGCGGGAGATTTTTCGCTGCAGGCAAAGATGGATATTGCGGACCGGAGAAATGGAATACTGGGCGCATCGGGCTGCGGAAAATCCATGACGCTGAAGGCGCTTGCCGGAATCCTGACGCCGGATGAGGGTAGGATTGAGCTGGGAGACCGGGTCCTGTTTGACAGCCGCGCCGGAATCAATGTACCAGCCAGGGAACGCGGGATCGGTTATCTTTTCCAGAATTACGCGCTTTTTCCAAATATGAACACCGAGCAGAACATCGGCGCGGGCCTGCGAGGGAACAAAAAAGAGATCAGAGCAAAGGTGAAAGCAATCATGGAGAGGCTCCGCCTCACGGAACTCTCCGGGCACTTTCCGACGCAGATGTCAGGCGGCCAGCAGCAGCGGGTCGCGCTGGCCAGGATCCTCGTGAGAAAACCGGAAGTGATCCTGCTGGATGAGCCCTTTTCCGCGCTGGATGCGTATATGCAGGATGCTATGCAGCAGGAGCTCATGGAGATCCTTTCGGAATATGACGGAATCACTGTGATGGTCTCCCACGACAGAGATATCTTATATCGCTTTTCTGAGAAACTGTTTGTGATGGGACAGGGATGCTTTCTGCGGACCGGGACCGTGAAGGAGATCTTCGCAGAGCCGGTCTACAAAGAGGCGGCAATGCTGACGGGATGCAAGAACATCGCCCGGGCGGTGCGCAGAGATGATCACACGATTGATGTAGTTTCATGGGGGATCACACTTCATACTTCCTATATTTTGCCCTCTCAGTTTTCCTATATAGGTTACAGGGCGCATAACTTAGTGCCCGTCTATGGCGAACGCAGGGAGAACTGTATCCGCTTTGCGAAGTACGAAAAGGCAGAGCTTCCGTTCGAAGTGAACTATTACGTGGCACCTGAGAAAGAGGAATGGAAGAGAGAAGAAATGCTGTCCTGGTTCGTACAGAGGGAGGACTGGCCGCTTCTGCGGGAGAAGGGGAATCCGGATTATCTGCAGTTTCAGGAGGACAAAATATTGATCCTTAGGGAGGGCTTATGAGACAGGAAATGACACATTTTGACGAAGAGGGCAACGCCCGCATGGTCGACGTATCGGATAAGGACGTGACAAAACGCATCGCCGTGGCGGAGGGATGTATCCGCATGTCGGAGGAAGCTTTTCAGGCAGTCACGGAACACAGGATCGCAAAGGGGGATGTGCTGACGGTCGCCCAGGTGGCCGGGATTTCGGGTACCAAAAAGACGTCAGAGCTGATCCCGATGTGTCATCTGCTCGCCCTTACGGGCGCCGGTATCACGTTTGAAACGGAGCCGGATGATTGTCTGATCAGGGTGCGGTGCACGGTCAAGACCACCGGACGCACGGGCGTGGAAATGGAAGCGCTGACCGGCG
>Ga0256405_10008468_pt1 | contig 14721 bp, 13 predicted proteins | sample RumenRJG_02DNA_FD_189096 | JGI IMG/M metagenome (GOLD analysis project Ga0256405, IMG submission 189096) | Bovine rumen microbial communities from Lethbridge, Alberta, Canada - RJG_02 | ecosystem: Host-associated > Mammals > Digestive system > Stomach > Rumen | place: Canada: Alberta... | reverse complement strand
TTTCCTGCTTTCATTTCAGGAAACAAGGATGCTACAGCCGATGTGCTGACAGGAATATTGCCAATATGTTCTAAATCCGTAATCATGCTGTAAAGATAGCAATTTTTAGAACAATAAACTAATTTATTCTTGTTTTTTTATTCCTGTTTTAGCTTTTTTATGTAATTAACCTGATTTGTAATGCATGGAGGTCATTATCCCTCTTTTCTTTTGTTGGCAATCTCATCTTGTTGCCTTACAATGCAACACTCAACAGAACATTCCTGCTCTTTTTACCCATTCTTCGGATGTAGCCTTCTACTGCATTGCATCCTTTAGCTTATCGAAAGTTTTTCTCATTCTTCATGCTTCAGAGAGGGATGTGAGAGGCTTAACCTACACTTTAAATTTTGAGATTTGAGAATTAAGCATTCATTAAATTAAGCAAGAAACGCAAGCAGTTTGTTCTCCATTGCTTTCCTCGACTAATGTCGAACAGCGACCGTTGGTTCCCTTTTGGGGTTTCTGTCCCCCGGGAACGGGGGAGATTTGTCGAAGACCCACTGACCAAAGGGAAGTAATGCAAGGGGGGGTAAAGACCATAGAGTTGGGAGAGGCTTATTAACGTCTCATTAGCGATAATTAACGGCGACTAGTTCTCTGTAGAGTTCTCCGTATAATTTTTCGTTAATGTTTCAACATAGATAAAAACTCCATTAATGTTTCCATTAACGTTCCATTAGCGGCAATTAACGGCTGTTCTTCTCAGTATAGTTCTCCGTATAATTTTTCGTTAATGTTTCAACATAGATAAAAACTCCATTAATGTTTCCATTAACGTTCCATTAGCGATAATTAACGGTGGATAGTTCTCCGTATAATTTTTCGTTAATGTTTCAACATAGATAAAAACTCCATTAACGTTCCATTAGCGCTAATTAATGGCGACTTTATACTCCGTGTAATATTCGTTAATTGCTCGTTTATTATAATTCATTATAATAGCCGTTGCATATTCTTATCAACGATATAGCATATATTGTTAATCTCATCATACGCCCATCGTTCGCCAATGAGGTATTCTTCTCCAAAATTGATAAGTAATCCCAGAGGTTTCTTTGTTAGTCGTAGATAATTACATAGCTGTGCTCTGTGTTCTGCTGTAAGTTCAGATACCGATTTGAGTTCTATGATAATATCGCCAACAACAATGTCCATACGATATGTTTTGTCAAGAATGCGATTCTTGTATTTGATTTTTATTTCTTTTTCACGTTCATTTTCAATATTGTGGTCAAGAAGTTCAAAATGAAGACATTCTTGGTATACCCCTTCAAGGAGTCCCCATCCAATAGTAGAGTGAACTTCCATTGCTGCTCCAATAATTCTATAAACCAGATCTTTGTATTTTGATATTTTTTCCATGTTTATTGATTTTGTTCGCACAAATATACATCTTTTTTATCAAGAAATCCTCAAAGTATAATTAAAAGTTTCATTAACGCTCCCATTAACGTCTCATTGGCGATAATTAACGGCGACTAGTTCTCTGTAGAGTTCTCCGTATAATGTTCGTATAATTAATCGTATAATTGTTCGTTAATATTTCAGCATAGATAAAAAGATCATTAACGTTCCAATTAACGTCTCATTAGCGATCATTAACGGCGACTTTGTACTCCTTCCCCTTTTGGGGGAGGGAAGGGGAGAGGCTACTATCATTAACGGCTGCTTGTTCTCCCCTCCCTTTGGAGGGGCTGGGGAAGGCTTCTTTTTTTATCCTTTTCAGATAATCTTTTTTGGATAATTGTTTGCAAGTATCAAAAAACTGTTTTATATTCCACATGTGAAAGTGTAGCCATCGAGGATGTTAATAATGCCATACAACAAATCATCATGCAGAATGAAGAAGCCTATAAGGATGCCCTTTTTCAACTTTCAGCTCGTCAGCGTGATCTTCTTGTTGCAATTGGTAGGGTAGGGAAGATTGAACAAATCACAGGCACCGCCTTTATAAAATCTCATCATCTGTTATCTGCAAGTAGTGTACAAAAGGCTACCCAACAGTTATTAGCAAAGCAACTTATCACTCATCAGCAAGGTATCTACGAAGTCTATGACAAGTTCCTTGGTGAATGGCTCCGTTTCTCTGCACTATAAATCGCAAGAATCGTGTTCAACTCTTTTTCGACTGCGAACTATGGTCGAGTAATCTATCTAATCAATTAAGCCTTTTTTTTATGAACGTGGTTCAGTAAATAATACTAATGATGAAAATTATTCGCTTTTTTTTTGTATTTTAAAAAAAATATTTGTTAATTTGCACATTGAAAAAGTGTTTAGAAGTTAATAATAAAGATATCTTCTTATCTTATTACATCAACATTTTATATATTGTATTGTCAACTCTACTGATTTGATAGTATATGCTAAAAAATATGTGTCAATAAAAAAAATATAGCATTTAATATTAATTAACACTATTAATTTGCATTAAACTGTTTAATATGTTTATATTTGTAAAAAAATATAGAATTGCTTTGAAAACTTCGCGTTTAAACATAACAAGACTCGGGGGACTCATTAGTATTTTAGGTTTTACCTTTGCATCATGTAGTGACAACACCCCTGTTGGAAATGAGTTGATAAATACTGTTAACACATCTCCAGTTGAAATAACTGTATCATCAATTGATGAAGAGTTCAGTTCAAGCAGAGCATCAGCATCTCGTGTTTATACAGATGCGTCTCCACTTGCTACAGAGTATTTGGGGCATAATCTTAGCCTTACTTATTTCTATGACTTTTTTGGTGATGGAAAAACTCGCAGCAATGTTAAGTGGGAAGACGATAGTATCGCAGTTGATGGCTTGGGCAACAAAATACGCATTTGGCAGCAAATGTCAGAAATGAGTAAGCCTATGATGTGGACTAATCCTGCAACACAGGCAGCTGAGGTCTATGCTTATGCTCCTTATGTAGAGGTGTCCAATCCAATGGATTTGTTTGCTATACCTTTCAAAGTAGAAAGTAATCAGAAAAAAGGAATTGTTCCAAGCGATTTTGTTCGTTTCTATAACACCAGTTTCACTCCAGGACCAAGTTTAAAAAAACTTCCTATTTATTTCGATCATCAGCTTTGTAAGTTGACTATCACTCTGAAAGAAGGTCCCACAAAGACCATTACTCAGGGACAGATAGATAGTCTTGCTGAGTGTAAGATTGGTTGGGTGTGTGATAGTATAAATTTTGATTTGTTTGCTGTTCCGCCAACTCAGTCTTCAACGGTTGATAAATTTCCTGTAACCACAATCAGTGGTAACAAGAAAGATAGTACAATGATTTATACCTGGGTGCCTGAAGAATGTGACAGCAGTACTCAAATCTGTATTCTTCCACCGCAAACAATTAAGAAAGACAGTGCGTTCATACATGTAAATATATACGATCCTAATACATGTTTCCAGAGAATTCTGGTTTATCGTCCAGAAAAGAATTTGGAACTAAAACCTAACCATCATTATAAGATAACAGTTGAACTTTGCGACACAGAGTTAAAGTTGTCTGAAGTGATAGTTGAGGGGTGGATTCGTGAAAATGAGGCACCTTTGAATTTAGTACCATAAAGGTGTTTTATAGTGAAATAGTTAACTATGGGCATACTTTGAAGTTCCCTATGCTCGATTTGATAATAGTCTCCCCGAGGGAACAAGGAGACATGAATTATATATATAATGGAAAAGAAAGAATATCTCTCTCCGGAGTTAAAAGAGATGAAATTCGATGTAGAAAGTTTGTTGCAGACTGTCAGTGGTGAAAATGCAGGTTGCCCAGACAAATGTGGTGAACATAGTTGTGATGGGGAATGCGAAACAGACTTTTAAATTTTATGGGTTTGCTCTTTACAGAGCAAACCTGTAACTTAAAAAAAAAGAAATGAAGAATCAATTATTATATATATTACTCAGTATAGTTTTTTTATGTTCGTGCTCAGCAGAACATAAGGAAGAAGAATGGGTTGGCATGAAGTACTTTACTTTGAATTTTGCTCAGCCAGATGTATTATTTGATGTTGATTCGGAAGAAACAGAAGAATTTTCTTCACGTGTTACCGATTCAGGAAGTGGCGTGAACTTTGTTTTTACGTTTGAACACAAGGATACTATGGGCATTTTTTCGCAAGGTGGATATCAAATTCCATTTGAGGTGCCTTTGGCATCAGGTGCAACGGCAACATCTGTTAACATTTCTGCTCAGGGTTGGATGACTAAACTAAATGATGTCTATGCAATATATATGCCTTTTGATTTCTATAATAGAAATTATGATAGAATTCCATGGGATGGGCGAAAGATTATAGTTCAGAAACAGAATGGTAAAAAGGATTATATTGGTAGATATTGGTTTGCGGCATCTGATACGATAGTGCAAAGTAATACCTTGGGTAATTTTAATAAGTCTGTAAAGATGATGGGAGCAGAGGTGCGTGCAAGATGTAAAGCTCCTGTTACAGGACAATATGTTAAGATGATGCTTGTTGCTCCATCTCCAATTTTCTCTACTCATGGAGAATATGATATATTTGATGTTGCAAATGGACAGCCTTATTATTCTTTAGGGAATACAGATCATATTACTCTTGTTAATGAAACGCTTACAACAAGTCAAGTAAATAAACAGGTTCAAGGATTCTTTTATTTTCCTGCTACTGATGCACGTAATATGTTAATGACACTATATGTGTGGACTGCTACAGGTGATTGTTATATGTCACAGTTGCAATTAACTGGTAATGCTGGCAATTTTGTTAGAAATACTATTTCTGACCTTTATTTTACCGCTACCATGCAGCTTGTAACAGGTCCAAATGTAAAACTCAATCCTTGGGAAGACGAAGATTTATGTCCTACATGTAATCCTGTTGCTTTTTAATATTTAAATGAAAATTATACATAAAAATATAGCATTGTTCGACGAAGTAATTGGACGTCAGCAGGCTCAGACTGAAGAAATGCGTCCTATGAACTTTGTAACTTCTTGTGAAGTAGCTGATGGGCGTTTACTTTACAATGTTCTAACTCGTGAACTTATCCTTTTGGAAGAAGGTGAGCATGAGGACGATAAAAGTATCTATGAGTATCTTAAACAGCAATGGTTTTTGGTTCCTCAAAGCTTTAATGAAATAGAATTTGAGAGGCAGGTAAAAGGGGTTGAACGTATGTTTGCTGCAACAAAGAAACCTATAATATCTTCTTTTACTGTTTTCACAACAATGGGTTGTAATGCTCGATGCTATTATTGTTTTGAAAAGGGACGTATTCAAGAGCCAATGAGTCATGAAACTGCAGTGAAGGCTGCTAATTATATGATCGCTCAGGCTTGTGGAAAAAAAATATCTATCCATTGGTTTGGTGGTGAACCATTGTATAATAAAGACGCTATAGTTACAATATGTGATATTTTTAGAAAACAAAATATAGAGTTTAAATCAAATGTAGTTTCTAATGGGTATTTGTTTGACGAGAAAACGGTTAAACAAGCTGTTGATGATTGGAATTTAACATTCGTACAGATTACTCTTGATGGAACTCAGAATATATACAATCGTTCAAAGGCTTATATATATAAGGATGATCCAAATCCATTTGAAACGGTGCTGGGTAATATTCAGTATTTGTTGGATTATAATGTAAGGGTTTCAATTCGCTTAAATGTATCCAACCGTAATGGTGACGATTTGTTAATGCTGATAGATCTATTGCATGATAGGTTTGGAGAGAATAAAAATCTCACAATCTATTCTCATTCGCTCTTTGAATTCTCAAGTGTAGTAAATTTGAGGCAAACAGAAGAATCTCGACATAATCTTTATTTAAAGCGTAAAGAAATAGAAGAAAGAATTGCTCATTATCATTTGAATAGGAAAAAGGGGAGAGTAATAAGCAATAGACTTAAGCTAAATCATTGCATGTCAGATAATAATGTTTCTCTAACAATTCTTCCTGATGGACATTTAGGTAAGTGTGAGCACTACTCTGATGATCATTTTGTAGGGCATATTGATAATGAAGAATTAGATAGTCTTGCATTGCAAGAACATAAGGAGGTCTTGCCTGATCTTGAAGAGTGTAAGACATGTGCTTATCATCCAGACTGTATAAGATTAAAGGTGTGTAAAGAGAACTATGTTTGTTTTCCTGAAATTCGAGAAGAACGAATTGGTAATCTACATAAGGCAATGAAATATGCCTATGAGGAATATTTAAATAAAAGAGATACAGAAGAATTAGAAGACGATGGAACTGAATTACAATGTTAAGATACAACAAATCTTGAATAAATATATGGGATTGTTGGATGCTGGAAATCACACAGACAAGCTCAGAGTTATAAGTTTGAATGAAACAAGTAAACTGATACTCACCAGTATTCAAGATGGATTGGAAGAAGAAGATATAGTAAAGAAAATACTTGATACATATAACGTTGATGAAGAAACTGCCAAACGAGAAGTTGCTGCTTTCATCAGTCAGTTAAAGGAATCTGGTATTGTAAAATAAATAAAAAGTTTTGCGTATGCAGAAGAACAGATTATACATATTGCTCTATGTTGTGTTTGGCATCATCATTTTGCCAAATATGATGGTTGCGTGTGCAGATTCTGATTTCTCTTCTCAGCAAACAAACTCTGATGGTCAAATGCAAGTAATATCGCATTTTGATGGTATTCTTACAAACAGTCGTGCTGCTTATGTGCATGGCGATTGGTATTTTCAGAAGTATTTTGTTGAGAACTCAGAAATAGGTATTTCTGTTGCCAATGAAGATTATTCTGCTTTCCTTGGTGGTACAAATAATCGTCGTTGGATAGCCCAAGGTAAGCGCTCAGACTCTTACAATCATCAATTGTGGTATCCTGTAGGAGGCGAAGCCGCTAACGGAGTTAGTTTGACAGAAGCAAAAACTCTGGCATGTGCATATTATCCTTGGCGCTCTGGTGTTACCGATTTCACCAATATTCATTGGCGTGTTGATCCACATGTTGATGTGATGTATGCGCCATGGACAAAATCTACTTCTGTGGATATTACTAATCCACCAGCTCGTCTTCCTTTGACAAAGAATTCACCTATTGTTGACTTCACTTTTAAGCATGCGCAGGCAATCATTGCAGTTGTTGTTAGAAACGAAGGCTACAATGATGAATCGTTGATTCATAATGTGAAGATTCATGGCCCAGGGTTTGGTGAGGAAGCTGATTTGGATGCAGGAACAGGTGCTTTGAACAATGTAAGTGACACATTGATAGAAGAAAGTTATAATCCTCCGTTGACTTTTCAAATCGATAGTGTTAAAGATTATTTTTATTGTTTTCCAACAGGAGTTAAGAAGCGTATTTATTTCGATTTTTTAATTGACAGTCGTAGGCAGAGTTCTCATGCTGACATCGCTTTACAGCAAGGTGTGGTTTATGAATTCCGTTTCAAGATGTCGAGTGTTCGCCTTGAATTTGATTCAGTATCTATTAAGCCCTGGGAATCTGCAGGTATAGAGACAGTTGAAGCTCGTCCTTATGTGTATGACATGGATAAGTATGATTATGTGGATATTGGTGCACAGGACGAATATGGTAATAAGATACTTTGGGCGACCACAAATATTGGTGCTGAGGATACACTTGATGTGGGATACTATTGGATGTGGGGTAAAACCACACCATGGACTTTTGATGATATGATAGGACCTACATATTATGTGAATCAAAAAGATATATCGTATAATAGTATAGCTCGAACGCAATATGATGCAGCTCGTGTGAACTGGGGCAACGAAAACAGAATGCCAACACGTTATGAATGGGACTATCTATCGAATGCAACTTTGTTCCGTTGGGTTGATACTACAATTACAGCTAATGGCAAAACGGTTCGTGGAATGTATGTCAGGAATAGGGCTGATCCAAGCAAACATCTGTTCTTTCCTCATACTGGTTATCGAACATATATTTCTCGAGGTCTGTTCCCTGGCATGCGAACAGATACAGTAGATATTGTGTCATCAGATGCAGGTGTTACAGGATATTATTGGACCGCTAATCAAGGTACAAATATAATACCTTATCAACCTATCTATCAAAAGATGGGAACGGGTGCTCCGAGTGGTCACATTACTGTAAGAACCGAGCATAAAGACAGTTTAGGTATGGTGATTAGGCCCGTTAAGGTTTATCGCCAGTATGACAAAGAACCTTTCAAATAAAAGTATTTTAATAACGATATTAAATATAAACATTAATTGAATAATTATGAAACAGTCGGTATTTTTTAAAACTATGCTTTCTGTAATGGCAGCTTTGCCTTTGCTGACTGCTTGTGATAGCGAGAATGTTGTTGCTACTAACAACCAAGCTAAGAACGAATTGAGAGTTAATGTAGGTATTGCTACTCCACAGAGACCTGATAATATTTCTCCAGAGTCTCGTGTAGTTAATCCTACTGGTGCTACAATTTATAAGTGGGGTAGTGCTGCTCCTGAAAATGTAAATCCAGCAAATTTTGGTTCAGGAGAGTCTATTGGTATATTTTTGCGTGATGCTGCAACAGAAGGTCCTTATGGCTTTATCACATGGGATGGATCTGGCACAAATGCGCAAATAACAGGACCTTATGATAATCTAAGATATACTTCGGTTGGAAATTATCATTCAACTCAAGTATGGAATTATGTTTCTGCACCTGGCAGACCATCAGTAACACTTCCTGAAGGTGTGTATTCACAACTTTGTGCTTATTATCCTTATGATGGCTCTGTAACTTATGATGGAAATAAATATAGTTATTCTTCTTCTCCTTATGGTTCTACGCCATATACCCTAATTCAGGGTTCTATAATTTCTTCACCAGGTAACGAGGTTTCGGATCTACTTAGTGGAAATGCAGGCTGGTTGATAGATAGTTCAACAGGTATAGACTATATGTATTGCCCTGCAACAGGTCCTGTAGGTGGTACTTATATTGATGGTAATCTGCCAATGGTAAATATTAAGTTCCATCATGCTCAGACATGTTTGAAATTCAAGATTTCAGTTCCTTCAACTTTCTCAGGAAGCGCAAATGTTACAAAATTTAAGGTTTATGGTGGTTTTGCAATGAAATCACGTGTTGATATTTGGACAGGTAATGTTACAGATAGAATTATGCCTTCTGCTACTGCTGATACAATTGATGTTCAGGCAAGTGCAAGTAGTGTGCTTAAAACAATCAATGCAACCACACCTTATGAGACTGCATATTTCTGTGTGCCACTTAATGAGAGTGTACCAACAAATCTTTCAATTGAGGTTACTATTGATGGTCACACCTATCGTGCAACTATTTCAGCTTTGACATTGATGCGTGAGTGGATTTATGAAATTCCATTGATGCTAACTCAAGGTCAACTTGTTGTAAATCAGGTTGAAATTATTCCATGGACTATAAATAGTTCTATTCCTGTTACACCGCTTCTTTAAATGAATATAAGAGTTAAGACATATTTGTTACTTGTTATCTTTGCTGCAGGCTTAATCGCCTGTAGCAAGGATGTAACTGTAGCTTCGGAACCAGAAGATATAGATTGGAGTTCTGCGAGTGAACTTTCTTTTGATATTGGTAAAGAGCAAATACGAGTTTCTCGTGTAACTGAAACTCCTTATAACACTTCTGATTACTATCTACCAAATGACGATAGTATTGGTGTAAGTGTTAAAAATGCTCCTTATAGTATGGGTTCTTACAGTTACAGTAATGTAAAGTATGTATCATCAGGAGTAGGCTCTGCCCAGACATGGAGCAATCCAACTTCCACACTTATAGCATTGAAGAAGGATTCGGCTCATGTGTCGGCTTATCATCCATATCACAAAGATACCGATCCATTGGCTATTCCTATGAATTGTCTTAATGGTATTGACTATCTTTATGCTCCATATAGGGCTTGGACAAGTAGCGGACGTTTGTATTGGGCTGATCCACATGCTCACATAAAGTTGAAGCATGCTCAGGCTATTATCATTTTCAGCTATGAATGGAATGGTTATCCTGGTGCAGGTGTGCTTACACAAACACAGGTAAGTGGTGGCGCTTTTGGTATGCAAGGCATTTTGAATTCCACTACAGGTGCAGTGACCAGTATTTCTGGTTCTTATGGTCGTATGTATGGAACTCCCAAAAATCTTCCAACAACGACAACCCCATCACCTGAATATCTGGACTCAATTTATGTGATTCCAACTGGTAGTGTTGTTGGTAAAGTGAAATTTACATTAACTATTGATGGTACAGATTTCAAGGCAGAGTCACCTATAAAAGAATTAAAGCCAGGTTACATATATTATTTTCCACTTAAAAATCGTGGAAAAAGTAATGAACTTGAAATTGGTGAAGTAACAATTAAACCTTGGAACACTCAGTTAATACCACAATATGGTATAGTTGATGATTATTGCTATATAATGGCTGGTATACCTATTCCTGGAACATAATGGAACAAGTTAAAACATCGATACAATGGCTTTGGGCACAGATGCGTGGCTTTAAACAGCGCATGATGTGGTGCACACTTGTAGGCGTTCTGCGAGTGGTAGCTTCTCTTAGCTTTGTCTGGATATGCAAGATAGCTATGGATGTAGCTACTGGAAAAGGACATGGTAATTTGATGTTTTTAATATCTATAATGATTGGAGTCTTGTTGTTGCAGTTGCTGTTTTCAAACTTGGCTTCGTGGCAGCGAGACTCTAATTATCTTTTTATCTCGAATAAATTGCGACTTCAATTGTTTACCAAAACAATGAATAGTTCATGGTCTGGTCGTGATAAGATGCATACGGGTGATGTGATGAGTCGTATGGAAACAGATGTTGAAACTGTGTCGGCATCATTGGGATACGATTTACCACAGTCAGTTATCATTGTTATTCAGTTGATGGCTGCATCAGCGTTCTTATTTATACTACAGAAAGAATTGCTCTTCGTGCTGCTCTGTATTATGCCATTGGCATTGCTGAGCAGTAAATTGTATTTTAAGACTATGCGCCGTCTCACTAAGCAGGTTAGAGAAACTGAAGGTAGCATTGAAAGTTTGATACAGGAGAATCTCCAAAATCGCATCTTGATAAAAGCTATGGGCACATTGCAAAGCGTTATCGGTATGTTGGTAAGATGGCAAGGTGATTTGAAATCGGTCTATTTACGTCGCTTGCTTTTTTCTACTCGGTCTCGTTTCTTTGTGCAATTAGGTTTTCAAACAGGATATGCTGTAACTTTCATTTGGGGAGTTGTGGGTATTCAACGTTCTACAGTTACCTATGGTATGATGACAGCATTTCTACAGTTGGTGAATCAAGTACAGCGACCTATTGTTGATTTAAGTCGTTATATCCCCAAAATGGTGCAGACGTTTACATCGGTAGATCGATTGCGTGAACTTGATAGTTTGGAACAGGAACAACATCATGAAGATAAGATGCTTCAAGGACAGGTTGGAATATGTATTAAGAATCTTACATATAGCTATCCTGATAACATAGCACCGACAATTAGTGATTTTTCTTATGATTTCAAGCCAGGTACAAGTACAGCTATCGTTGGTGAAACTGGTGTAGGTAAAAGTACTCTGATTCGACTGATACTTTCTTTATTGAAAGCTGGACAGGGTGAGATGAAGATATATAATGAAAGCCGAAGCGAAGTTATTTCGCCTTCAACCCGTTGCAATTTCATGTATGTGCCACAAGGCAATTCTTTGTTGAGCGGTACAGTGCGAGATAATCTGTTGCTTGCTAATCCTGATGCTACAGAAGCAGAGATGAAAGAGGCATTGGATATTGCTATGGCGCAGTTCCTTGATAAGAAGCAAGGACTTGATACTCTTTGTAGCGAAAAGGGTGGGGGGCTGAGTGAAGGACAGGCCCAACGTATAGCCATAGCTCGTGCAATACTTCATCCTGGAAGTATTATAATACTTGATGAAGCAAGTTCGGCTTTGGATGTAGAAACAGAGAAGAAGATATTGATAGCTTTGGGTGAGCGTATGAAAAATAAAACTCTTATTTGGATTACTCACCATAAGGCTGTTACAAAATATATGACCAATGTGTTAAACATTGGTGCTTGTGAAACAACTAAAGTATGAAGAATATGATGAAGAAGTTGATTTCAATACTCGTGTTTGTGCTTTGCATGCTGTGTAGTGGAAATCTTATGGCAGCAGAGATTCAAGTGGCTGTTCCTCTTAATGGTTCTTCCACAGTGGATATGTATTTTTCAATCTTATCTGTAGATGAATCCACGCATACAGGAACTGTTAGTGTAGGACGTTCTGATAGAAGAGCAGTGATGATGGGACAAGCTGTGATTAATAAGTCAACAGCAGGCTCTATCGAGATTCCTGCTGAGATTTCAGACAATGGTTATGTATATACTGTTGTTGAGATAGGACAGAATGCTTTTATTGGTTGTGCAGGTATTACTTCAATATCTATTCCAGAAGGTGTTACACAGACAGGAAAATCTGCATTTAATCAATGTAGTGGTCTTCATACTATTTCTATTCCTGCTTCATTGAAGGTGCTCGGTGCTTCAACATTCTCTGAGTGTTCAAATCTCACATCTGTAACTTTTGCTACAGGTTCTGTACTTGAATCTATTGGCTCTGGTTGTTTTTATAAGTGTGAGAAGATGACAGAAATTTCATTGCCTGCAAGTGTAACGAATATAGATGGTGCTTTCTCTTATTGCACAGGACTCACATCAATAGAGGTTCCTGTTGGAGTGACAACAGTGGGTGGAGCAACATTTGCAGAATGTATTAACTTGGAAACGATTCATTTCCAAGGGAATATAACAAGTATAGGTACTACAGCTTTCTATAATTGTGTGAAGCTAAGCTCGGTAAATCTTCCTAATCAAGTTACAGAGATAGGTAGATATGCTTTCTATAATTGTTCAAGTATTGCTAATTTGAAAGTTCCAGAAGGAATGACTGATATTGGTGATTATGCTTTTGCTGGTTGCTCTGGTTTGACAAGAATTTATATAGGTCCTACAGTTACGAGCATTGGTGAAGGTGCTTTCTCTGATTGTACTGCTACCATGAAGGTAATTTTTGATAATTGTATGCCAAAAATTGCTTTTAATTCTTTTGAGAATTGCTCAAAAGATGATAAGTTATATTTCCCAACTCGTTATTATGAGGTTATCAGTGGTCATGCTTTGTTGTCAGAGATGAATCTTTATCCATACATGACAATAGCTAACGAGTATAATACATTTGCTATGGATGCAAAGCTTGATATTACTAATGTTAAGGTTTTAGATACTGAATATGAGGAGACTGATGCAACGGATTTTCATACTTATGTGTGCAAGAATTTCGATAAAGAAACTCGAAATGTGTCTGTTGATGAAATAACTGGTGTGCTTCCTGCGCGTGAAGGTATGCTTGTAAAAGGAACACAAGGGACTAAATACCTGTTGAAGATTTCCAAAGACGAGGCTACTGCTGATGTAGCTGGTAACTTGCTTAGAGGTGTTATCACTAATACTAAGATTGGTGGTCCAAGTAGCTTGGATTATGTGCTTGTTGATGGCATTTTCTATAGAGCCAGCGCAGGAATGCTTGGTGCAGGAAAATGTTACTTGCATTTGCCTTCAAACACATCAGCTGGAGCAAGACTGAATCCATTTAATTTGGATATTTTAACAACAGGTATCGAAGATACTTTTGAGTCTGCAGTTTCTTCAAAAGGACTGATTTATGATCTGAATGGTAAGGTTGTTGGTTCTGGTTTGGAAATGCTGAAACAGTTACCTCAGGGTATCTATATTTATAATAATCGAAAATACATGAATAAATAAAAGCTGATATGAAAAAGAAATATATAACCCCTTCTATTAAATTGCTGGAGATTGGTAATTTGATGGATTCAATCCCGGTACAGTCAGGACCTGAAAATGAACATGATCCATCAGATTCTAATGCAAGAGAAATGATGGAATTCTTTGATGATCTCAATGAGTCCATTGTTTGGGAATAACAATGGAGGATGCTATGTACTCTAAGACTATCCACAAAAATGTGGAGCTATTGATTTGGGATAATTTGTATGCGAATTAAGATACTTACTTTATGTAGTGTTGCTATTATATTTGTTAGCTCTTGCAACGAAAATAGTGACACTACTGATAAGTGTACTGGGGGAATAGTCCCTTTGCAATTCACTGCTACAGTTGGCGAAATGCAAATGAGTCGTGTTGGTATGCAGGATGACAAGATTGCTATAGGACAGCGTGTGTGGATGTGGATAGACAATGCAGATGATGGCACTAAGCATATTGGTGCATGGCAGCATGCAAGCGATGGGGGCTACAAGTTGAATCCTATTCCTTATATAACAAAATATTTCCCTGCTGGCAATCGACCTGTTGACATCTATGGTGTGCATGGTAACTTTTTTGTCACACCAGACACTAACAAGCCCGATACTATAGCTCACAGTGTTTACACTAATCAGATTTCATCTTCTAATTATCTTGTTAGCGATTTACTGTGGGTTGCTGAACTTAACCATCGGGCGCAGGATTCAATAAAATTGAAATTCCGCCACATGCTCTCAAAGATAGAAATCTGTTTCCAACCAGTAGGAAGTGTTACAGATGCGATGATTGCTGGTGCTACAGCCGAAGTTGTAAATGTGCCTAAAAA
>Ga0256405_10008467_pt1 | contig 14723 bp, 9 predicted proteins | sample RumenRJG_02DNA_FD_189096 | JGI IMG/M metagenome (GOLD analysis project Ga0256405, IMG submission 189096) | Bovine rumen microbial communities from Lethbridge, Alberta, Canada - RJG_02 | ecosystem: Host-associated > Mammals > Digestive system > Stomach > Rumen | place: Canada: Alberta | collected... | reverse complement strand
TATATACGATCTGTGACAGAAGAGGGAACAGCCGGGAGGCAAACGCTTACAACACCCTCGTTCAGAACTGGCCGGACATCCGAACCGGAGCCCTCAAGCTTAAGAGCGATAACGCAAAACCGGAACAGATCACTATGCAATTCTGAAAGAATCGGGAGAGTGATTATGGAAGACAACAGCATCACCATCGGTCAGGGGTTTAAGATCCTGACGCCGGTCATGGCGAATTTCGTATATTTTGTGTTCGATTCCGTTTACGGACGGGAACAGTGGTGGAACGAAGTATTAAAAGTTCTGGATGATCCTGCCCTCCCCGATGACAACGGCGACGACGGGTATCTGGTGGATCATCTGGACATTGCCGCGTGCTGCAAGCTGATCACATATGCGTGGAACAACGTGTTCCGGACGTATCTGGAAGCCGAGGCACGGACATGGGTCAACGAGCTTCTGCAGGTGAGGAACGACTGGGCGCACATGGGTTCCCTTGATTTTTCCGACGAGGATACATACCGGTATCTGGACACCATGATGAAGATCTGCGACCAGATGCAGTATAAAGAGACTCCCCGGATCAAAAGCCTGCAGAATGAAGTTTTTGACCGGCTTGTCCTTGCGCGCGCAGAGGAGCGGAAAGCAAACGAAGAAGCAGCCGCCGAGTTCGGGATGCCGGAAAGAACCATGAATTTACCGTCATGGAAAAGCGTGATCACTCCCCATGAAGACGTCACGGAAGGCCGGTATAAAACCGCTGAATTTGCCGCGGATCTCGATCAGGTGGCGAAAGGCGCGGGGGCTCCGGAATATCTCGATCCCGTCCTGTTCTTTGAGCGCACCTATGTGACGGAGGGGATGACGGGTCTTCTGGTGCAGGCGATCCGCCGGGTAACGGGTCAGGACGGCGACCCCGTGATCCAGCTGAAAACGGCGTTCGGCGGCGGCAAAACGCACTCCATGCTGGCACTGTACCACATGATGAAGGGCGAGGTGCCGCTGTCCGCCCTGCCGAATCTGGAGGAGGTTCGGGAAAAAGCAGGAGTAACAAGCCTTCCTAAGGTCCATATTGCAGTGATTGTCGGCACGAAGCCCAATCCCTCCAAAGCAATGCACACGAAGGCTTTGCCGGGCGTGACGGTCAACACGATGTGGGGCATGATCGCCGCACAGCTTGCCGTCTCCGCCGGAAGACCGGAGCTTTACGAGTATGTTCGGGAAGCGGACAAAAAGAGTGTTTCTCCCGGTGCGGATGCATTGCAGGCGCTGTTTGACGACTGCGGCCCGTGCATGATCCTGCTCGACGAGCTGGCCTCCTACGCGCGGAAGCTGTACCGTGGCGATCGCCTGCCCGCAGGAACCTATGACAATTTCATATCCTTCATCCATGAAATTACCGAGGCTGCAAAATTCTCAAAGAACAGTCTTGTTGTGGCGTCCATCCCCGAATCTGAGCATGAAGTCGCGGGAGAGGGCGGACGCGGAGCAGTGGAAGCGCTGCGCGAGGGAACGGCAAGGGACGAGACCGACGACGAGATCGAACAACGCGCAACGGAGACCATCGAGCACACGATGGGGCGCATGGAATCCGTGTGGCGGCCTGTCGAAGCGAATGAAGGATTTGAGGTCGTGCGACGCCGGCTGTTCTATGAGTGCAGCCAGACTGTTACCCGCGCAGCAATATGTAACGCGTTTGCGCGTATGTATCAGGACAATCCGGCTGACTTTCCGGTGAGAGCGCGCGAAAAAGAGTATCTGAATCGTATGATCGCCTGTTATCCCATCCACCCGGAGATCTTCGATCGGCTGTACAACGATTGGTCCACTCTGCATGATTTTCAGAGAACACGGGGTGTTTTGCGCCTGATGGCGGCGGTCATCCACGAGCTCTGGATGGCGGATGACAAAAATCCGATGATCCTCCCCGGTACGCTGCCGCTCTATCAATCGAAAGTCAGCGATGAACTTCAGAAATGTCTGCCGGATCGCACAACCTGGCACAGTATCATCGACGGTGAAGTCGACGGTGTCCGGTCTATCCCTTACCAAAAGGATCAGGGAGAGAAGCGTTTCGGACAGATTGCCGCGGCAAGAAGAGCGGCGAGAACCATCTTCCTCGGAAGTGCTCCATCATCCCGCGATCAGAGTCTCCGCGGGATTGAAGCGGCAGATATCCGTCTGGGGTCCGTCATGCCGGAAGACAATCCTGCTATCATAAACGACGCGGTGTACAAGCTCCAGAATTCTTTGTCCTATCTCTATACAGATTCAACTAATACACGTTATTGGTTCGATACCCGTCCCACCCTGCAGAAGATTGTGGAGGACCGTGCGCAGCTGAAGCTGAGTTACAAACCTCTGACAGAAATCGAAAACGAGATCGAAACCCGGATGAAGAAGCTCTATAAACCGGAAGCTCCGTTTGAGCGGAGGTATCTGCCCTCTGTTCCTTCCTCCGAGATTACCGACGAGCAGAATCTCGCCCTTGTTTTCCTCGCACCTGCAGAGGATTCGATCGATCAGCAGAAGCGGGTACTGGAAGATGCCCAGAAGAGGGCGCGGGAGATACTGGAATTCAAAGGGAACGGTCCCAGGAAATACCAAAACATGCTGCTGTTCGTTGCTCCAGACAGGCTCCAGTATTTTTCGCTGCGAGAAGAAGTTGCCCGTTATCTGGCATGGAAGTCTATTGACGACGAGAGAGAAGCCTTGGGGCTCGACGCGGGCCAGATGCGGGAGACAAAAAACAACCTGACACGGAAAGACACCGAGATAAACGAGAAGATCCGTGCGGTGTGGTGTTGGCTGCTGACGCCATATAAGAATGCTGATGACTTCAAAACTCTCAAATGGCAAGCAGACAAAATCGACGGGAGTAACAATTCCATTTATAACCGGATTGTCAGGAAGTTAACGGAGTCGGATGCGATCATTCAGAGGTGGTCCCCCCTGCCCCTGAAGACAGAACTTGACCGTCTTTTGTGGAAAGAAACCGCCGCCATTTCGATCAAGACATTATGGGAACAACTTTGTACCTACAGTTATCTCCCGCGTCTTTCGGAGTACAGTGTTCTGGAGACTGCCATTCGTGAAGGATTGCCAACGGGTGAGCACTTTGCTTATGCATCCGCAATCGAAGGGGAGAGATTCGTTAATCTGTATTATTGTAGTTTGCCTGGGTGGATTGACAAAAATGGCTATCTTGTAAAAGTCGCCGCCGCTAAGAAACAGATCGAGGAAGAAGACGCACAGAAAAAAGCCGAGGCAGAAAGACTGAGAGCACAGCAAGCGGCCACGGATTCATTCAAAACCGAGACCACAGAAGAGGATACGCATTCCGTTTCGGGAAAGATCATTACGGCGAAGTCTGAAACTATCGAGAAGAAACCGGTAAAGAAGCAAGCGACAAGGTTTTTCCTGTCGGCAAAGCTGGATTATACCCGGATCAATAAAAGCGTGAAGGATATCGTGGACGAAATCCTGTCAAATATCAACGCTACAGACGGCGTGGAGCTTGAGATTCGCCTTGAAGCAACCGCAAGATGCGAAAATGGCTTCCCGGATGACACGATCCAAGTGGTGGCGGAGAACAGCGATGCGCTGAAGATTGATGCGTTTGGGTTTGATGTGTGAGGGAAACAATATGGATATGTTATTGAATATTTCCTGGGATTTTGGAGGTTAAATATGAAAGACCTATACTCTACTATGTTTTATAAAATTAGTTTTTCAATAAAGGCTCAAGACTCTGAATCTGATTTGCTTTGGATAATCGTCTCGCATATAAAAAAGTGGATGACTAAAAAGCATAATACCCTTAAAGAAACAAACTTGACTACCGACAATAGAAATTGGACGGCCTTAAAAAACGGAGGGGTTATTGATGGGAATAATATTAAAATTGAATCAGAATACTGTTTTATTAGTGAGGTTAGTTTGATGCCATTTTGGGCTTGCAGAATTATTGAGACATTTCAAAAAGATCCATCGGTTGCTCCACGCAAGTGGACAACAGAAATAGGGGTTGAACCAGTTGCGTTGGGAGAGATAGTATTTTCTTGTATAGTTTCATATAATGACCGTCCTGGTTTTATTGGGAAATGTGATGACAATCCGTTTCCGAGTGTTCCAAAGATAATTCGCAATATATGGGAGGATACTCAACTAATTTGTTTCAATGGAATCGACAAGCCCAATACTGAACCGCAAAAAATAGCGCCTGGAGAATGGCTTCAGTTTTGGAATAGAGTCAAAGAACCTCGCCGAACGCTGCCGTATATCTATATAAGTCCACAAAATGATTCTCAAGGGGGAACTCTTTTAATAGATCCCAGAAACTTGTCGCTAGCGATTGGAGGGAATGCACTTGTATTTTATGCAGATGATGTTGGCGTGACTGAGGAAATGGATTACTTTTGCCCAAATGAGTACAAGTGCTATGGCGGCGCGCTCCGTATCTATTATCCAGGTATCAACGAATCAACGCCGGGTGATGATAAAAGACATCGATATTTAGGTCGTGGTTTTATTATTGAAAACGGAGAAAACATCGTTATTCAGATTCTCCGAAGAGCTATTGCACAAGATGCATTTTTTTCGGACCAGTTTTTCAGAATGGAAAATTGCAGATCGATGCGAGAAGAATATGCAAGAAAGAAACGGCTTGATGTGTTGAAAAGCCAGCATATGCAAGAACTCGCTGAGAAAGAACAGAGCCATATAGACAAGATTAAAGACGTCGAAGAAGATGCTCTGTCGTTTGCAGAAGAAGCAGAAAAGAAGCAACTTGAGGCGGAAGATTTAGCTGCTCAACTTGAGAAAGAAAATGATAAACTCCGGCAAGAGAATTACAACCTACGTACAGCCAATGATGCTTACATATTGTTAGCGAAAGAAAATGCGGATTTGAAAAAAGTTTGCGACAATCGTTTATCAACAAAAGAATATCCAAAGGATCCACTTGGGGTTGTTCAGTATTTCGAAGCATCTTTTGGTGATAAAATAGCATTTTCAGATGACGCTATAGGCAGCCTAAAGTATTGTTCTATTCCGCCTGTGGACTTGTGGAAAGTGTTTTACGCGCTTGCAACAATTATGGATGATCTCTATATCAACGGCAATGGAGATATTTACAAAGAGTTTCACGATAAGAGTGGAATTGATATCAGCCGTGGAGAAGGATCTATGACGCGCAAAGACGCCAAACTAATGCGTCAATATGAAACCGAATACCATGGCAAAATAGTTGATATAGAAGCGCATATCACTTTTCCAAGAATGGGACAAAGCATTCATTTTGGATTTTCATCTCAAGATCAAAAGTTGATTGTAGGTTGGTGTGGGGAACACAAGGATAACTATACTACGAAAAAAATCCGTTAAGGAAAAGGTGCACCATATCAGCTTTGATTCGGATTTTTCATGCTTTATGGTGTAGATTTATGCGTCACCACTTTATAAGCTCTTAGTTCGTGGTCCTCTGTCAGATGAAACGAATGCTAATTTGCGTTTAAAAATTCTTTAGTGCCCCAACTTTTACAGCCATCTCCACTCGCGAAAATCTGAATCACTCTGTCTGGATAAGTTGGGTCGTAAATAAACTAACAGGCATCATTCTGCCGAATATACATAAAAAGAACCTTTCCGATGGTTGCCCTCGGTAAGGATTCTTTTTGACTGTGCTCAGAAAGAATCCTGATTGATAAAAGCACAAAGCGGATGCTTATTACAAACAGGAGCAGACGGGCGTTATTTTTGCTCATCTATCGGTTTGTACTGTGTTACTCGTTTCAGGTATCCCTCCACATCACCGTTCAGTACCAGATCCGCATACGCCAGCGGATCATTGTAGATCAGCCAGTCCAACTCCGACCTTTGGTACATATCCTCGGCATACTCCTCATCTACGGCATTGACGTCAATGGCAAGCATACTCCCGTCGTTGTAGACAAGCTCCACGCAGTTCGTGTCCATGTTGAAGGCACAGGATTTCAGGTTTTTCATGAGGTTTCCTCCATATATTATAATGTAGTGGAGGCATCGTAAGCGTGTGGTTGTAGCGGCGGTATCCTTAAGTCAGTGAGACTCCCCGCTCCCACTTGCTCACGGTCTGAAACGCCACGTTCAGCCGCTCTCCCAGTTCATTCTGGGTGATCCCCTTGCTGTTTCTCAGGGCGCGGATCTGTTCGCCCATCTTTTCCGGATCGACCGGCATACTCTTTTCTCCTTTTCAGCTTTGATTCTGAAGGTGCGGGCCCGTTCCTTCTGTCTCCATTATACCGGCTCCGGACTCCCCGCGCAATAACGCCCGACGGGATTTTTCATCCGGGAAATTCCCGCGGCTGAATGCGGGAGAGGAGGCTTCGGTTTCAGCGCAGCCAGGCGTTGAGGCGCTCCTCGTACCAGACCGGGGGATTCTCCCGGACCACATAGGCGTGGGGACCGTCTTCCCGGCAGTCGAAGGTGTTCTCGCCGGTTTCCGGATCCGCGTAGGCCCGGCCTCTCCGGAGGGAGTACCCCGCCCTCTCCGGATCGTCCGCCAGGGCCAGCAGAACGGTCATGGGATCCCAGGAGGAGCGGCCTCTCGGAGAGCCGTGGCAGCGGAAGGCCCGGACCATGGGATCGGCATCGTTCTCCGGATCCCCGCCGGAAATCACGTCCGCGCCGACCTCCCATCCGAGAAAGACGATGGGCCGCGGAAAATGCTCCAGAACATACGCGGCGCCCTCCCGGGAACGGGGATTGTTGCAGATGTTGTGCTCGAAGCCGCGTCCCCCGTTGTCCCAGCGGCCCGCCATCATCCACAGCTTCCTCACCTTCGCCCCGATCAGGTCGTATCCCTCCGGATCCCGGAGCAGAGCGGCCCAGACCTGAGGAAAGCCGATCTCGATGAGCTCCGCCGTGCCGTCCGGGCAGCCCGACAGGATCCGCTTGAGGAAGGGGACGGGCTCCTCCGCGTCCTCGTTTCCCGTCATCACATGGGGCAGGGTCCCGGCCAGATGCTCCTGATACCCGCAGAAGGTCCCGGTGAAGTCGTCGGCGTCCCGGTCCACAGCGATGGGCACATCCGTCATGCCCTCGGAGCGGATAAAGGCGTCGAGGGAGGGGACGGAATAGGGCATGCAGGCGTCGAGGACGGCTCCGCGGAAGGTCCAGAGTCCCTTTTTATGGGCACGGCAGAGGATCCGGACTGCGGCAATATCGTCGCAGTCGGTCCACCAGTCGGTGCCGAGGATGATGTTTCGTTCCATGAGATACCTCCGGATGGTTGTTTTTCTTATTATAACCTCTCTCCGGCCGGATTGCAAGAGGCACGGGAGCTCAGGTATATGAGTGATTTTTGTGCAAAAGAGAGAAAATGATATTTCTGTCACAAGGCTATTGACAAATGTTAGTTCTTGTGGTATCATAAGAGAAGACCGGCGCGCCCGCTCGGATGATGAGAGGCACGCCGGTCCTTTGGATGGATCGGAATCAGTTGTAAACCGTGGTGATGAAATCGCCGGTGACAAGGTCCAGCACCGTGACGCCCTGCTCGGCCACGATGTAGGCGATGTCGCCCACGTACAGGCCGCGGGTGTTCCAGCTCCAGTACCAGCTGTCGTCGAAGCGCACCTCGTTGGTCTTCGTGAAGCCGGACTCCGGATCGTAGTGGTAGAGGGCGTAGCCGTTGTCCGTGGGGAAGCCGATGACGCCCTTCTGCGGCGCGATGAGGATGGCCTTGTGGTTGTAGAGGGCCTCGGAATAGGTCGCGTCCAGCAGGAGCTTGTCCCGCTCGGAGACGTTGTAGGGATTGGAAGTGTCGAACATGGACAGCTTCATGCTGCCGGTGCGCCCGGTCTCCTCGTCCGCGTCCTGACCCAGGCCGAACAGCAGGCCGTCACCCCAGGGATGCATGTACCGGGAGAAGCCGGGGATCTTCAGAGCGCTCATGATCTGCGGGTTCGCGGGATCGGACAGGTTCACGGCAAAGAGGGGATCCACCTGGCGGAAGGTGACGAAGTAGCCCACTTCCCCGTCAAAGCGGACGGAATAGACCTGCTCGTCCGGAGCCACGTCGGTGATGGAGCCGGTGAGGTTCATATCGCCGTCAAACACCCAGAGGGCGTTGGTCTGGCCGGATTCCAGATACTTGTAGTTGGTGAAGTCCCGCGCCTCGTCCCGCCAGATCTGGTAGCTGTTGTTCCAGGAGGTGGTCACCACCCGGAGGCAGCCGTTGTATTCGTCCATGGAGAACTGATTCAGGAGATTGCCGTCCACGGTGCCGGTGGCTTCGACCCGGATCGCGTCGGTCACATCCAGTTTAAGGATCTCGGTGCGGTTGCCGCTGGCGTATTCCTCCACGTGGTAGATGCTCTCGTCGAATTCGTTCCGCTTGTCGTCGAAATAGCGGCTGTCCGCCAGATAGAGATAGTTTTTGCTCATGTAGAGAGTGTTCCCCGCCCCGAGGACGCTGAGGGAATCCTCCATCTGATGCCCGGCCACGTCGTAGCGGCCCACCACGGTATAGCTGGAGTCCTCGGTGGTCTCTGGCCAGCAGATGCGGTCCGGCTCAACGGGCACGGCGACGCCTCCGCGGTACAGGGAGGGCACGTAGTCGGCGGGATTCTCCTCCACGAAGCCGTACCAACGGTAGTTGTATTCATTGGTGATGAGGTAGAGCTTTCCGTCCACGAGCCGGCTGGACTGGTAGTAGCCGTCCTGGCCCTCGGAATTGAGAAGGACGGGATTCGTCCGGTCGGAGATGTCGTAGAAGTCCGCCAGCACGTAGGACTTGTCCTCGTACCGCCACTCCCCGTTCACCTCTCCGCTGGCGTATTCGCTGCAGTTGGAGAGGATTACCGCGGTGTCGCCCAGGATGAACATCTCCGCCGGGTTCTTCCAGCTGCTGTAGTCGGACTTTTCCGTGTCGGCCCAGTCCCAGGCACTCTTGTAGTACAGGGTATCTGCTCCGTTCCCGGCGGTGGTGCGGGAGATCAGGGCAGTATCGGCTCCGGCGGCGGTGTAGATGCGGAGCTCGTTGTCGAAGAGGGCGTAGATGTACGCGCCGTCGGTCTTGACGATGTCCGCCTCGTCGACGCCCTGGACCTGGGTGTTGGTCTCGGAGTAGTCCCCGGACGCGGAAGCGGGCTCGGCGGCCATGGCCTTTTCCTCCACCGCCGCGAAGCCGTTGTCCGCGGCCATGGGAGCGGGAGCCTCCACCGCCTCCTCCGCCACGGCGTCCTCCACCATCATGCCGTCCGTGTAAGACCGTCCCCAGCCGCGATTGCTGTTGTAGGCGGTCAGCTTTTTATACACCTCGGCATAGGAGGCAGGTGTGACGATGGAGATCGCCTTCGACACGGCGGACAGGTCCGGAGCGCCGGGATCCGCGGGTTCGGTCTCTGCGGGATCCGTTTCGGCGGGATCGGTCTCTGCAGGCTGGATGACGGGGGCCTCGGCGGTTTCGTCCGTGTCCTCCGATCCGCCGGGGACGGTTCCATTGCAGGCGGACAGCAGGAGCGCGGTCAGGAGAAGGGCGGTCATGCGCTTCATGGGTTTCATCGTTCTCATTCTTTTCAAATCCTCCGTTTTCGTCTTTCTGTCCATTAGACGGCGGAGCGGAAAAAAAGTTCCCGATGGGAACGAAAAAAGGGAAAGAGCGTTCGGAACTCTTTCCCTTTGGGAGTAGCTATGCATAATCGAAACGCATTAGAAGCTCAAACAAGGATGGCAGAAAGCGGATCATTATGTCATCTCCATGGAAATAAACTACCCCGCCAAGCACTAATTACTGCCTGCCTGTAATGCGCGTTTTGATCGCTGTTTTCGAGGCTCCCGAGAAAACCGTGAAACTGCGTCCCTGACGGAGTTTCACGCATGTTTTAACTGACGCAACGTGGTCCGCGCGAGGATTGGGATAAGCAGTCAGGCATGAATAATGAGATGAGAGGACAAGTTATGCTCTCCGGCCAAGGAAACCCCCGCACGGGGGAAAACCTTCGGCCTGAGATGGTGTCCCCCCGTGCCTCTCGCCCTGAGCAGGGCATTTATTCCGGAAACGCGAAGCGTTTCCTTCCTTTAAGACTGAATGCTTTAGATAAAGCATCAGGTCTCAAACCCGGCGAACTGGTTCTGATACAGGTTGTAGTAGACTCCCTGCTTCTTCAGAAGCTCGTCGTGGTTGCCGGACTCCATGACGCGGCCGTCCTGCATGACGATGATGATGTCGGCGTCGCGGATGGTGGAGAGCCGGTGGGCGATGATGAGGCTGGTGCGGTTCTTCATGAGCGCCACCATGGCCTGCTGGATGTGCATCTCGGTCCGGGTATCCACGGAGGAGGTGGCCTCGTCCAGGATCAGGATCTTCGGGTCCGCCAGCACCGCCCGGGCGATGGACAGAAGCTGACGCTGGCCCTGGGACAGATTCGAGCCGCCCTCGGCCAGAACGGTGTCGTACCGGTCCGGCAGACGGTCGATGAACTCGTCGGACTCGGACATATCCGCCGCCCGCACCAGTTCCTCGTCCGTGGCGTCCAGACGGCCATAGCGGATGTTGTTCCCGATGGTATCCCGGAAGAGGACCGTATCCTGAAGCACGATGGCGATGGCGCGGCGGAGGGTTTCCTTCGGGATGTCGTTGATGTTGACCCCGTCGATGGTGATCTCGCCGGAATCCACGTCGTAGAAGCGGGTCAGCAGATTGACCACGGTGGTCTTGCCGGAGCCCGTGGCACCCACCAGGGCGATCTTCTGGCCGGGCTTCACCGTCAGGCTGAAGTCGTGGAGCACCTGCTTGCCGGGGATGTAGGAGAAGTTGATGTTTTTGAACTCGATCTCCCCGCGGATGCCGTCCACGGTCATGGGATCGCGTCCCTCGTTGATCTCGTCGGGAGTCTCCAGAATGGCGAACACCCGCTCAGCTCCTGCCACGGCCGTCAGAAGGGTGGCGTACTGGTTGGCGATCTGGTTGATGGGGAAGGTCAGCTGGCGGGAATACTGGAGCACGGCCTGAATATCGCCGGGCAGGATGACGCCCTTCATGGACAGGAACGCGCCGTAAGCGGCCACCAGCAGATAGTTGACGTTGTTGATGATGTTGTTGACCGGGCCCATGACACCGCCCCAGAGGTTGGCCTTGATGGAGCACTTGCGGAACTCCTCGCTGATCTCGGCAAATTCCCGGCAGGCGTCCTCCTCCTTGCCGTAGGCCATGACGGTCTTGTAGCCGGTGACCATTTCCTCCACCTGTGCATTCAGCTTGCCCAGAAGGACCTGCCGCTTCACGAAGTACTTCCGCATAAAGGAGGAGAGCTTCATGGACAGGAAGACGGTCAGGGGAATGGTGATGAGGGTCACCAGCACCACGGACCAGTGATAGCTGAGCAGCATGACCAGGGACAGGACCAGGGTCATCACCGCGGAAATCAGGGAGGTCAGGGAGCCGGAGATGGCGTTTGACACGTTGTCCACGTCGTTGGTCATGCGGGACATGATGTCGCCGGAGGGATGGGTATCCGTATAGGAGATGGGCAGGTAGGAGATCTTCCGGAACAGGTCCTGACGGAGGGTATAGACCGTGGTCTGGGAGATCTTCGCGGAGGCAAAGCCCTGGAACAGCTGCATGAGAGCGGAGGCCAGGTACACGATGCCCATGAGCACAAGGGTTTTCACCAGGGCGTCGAAGTCCACGTCCACGCGGCCCCCGGACAGGGTCATGGCGTTCATGGCGTTGCCCTGCAGTCTCGGCCCCAGGGAGTTCAGGACCGAGGTGAGAACGGTGGTGAGCATGATGAGGAACACCAGCCACTTGCTCCGCCCGATGTACTTCAGCAGCTTGCCCACGGTCTGCCGCAGGTTCTTGGGCTTCTCCCGGATCATGCGTCCGGCACCGGGACCCCGCGCCTCGGAGTTGTTCTTCTTCATCATCTGACGAAGCTCGTCGGCGGTGGGCTCCTCCTCTTCCTTATCCTTTTTCCCGGCTTTTCCGGGGAGCTTATCGGGAATGGGCGCGTTTTCCGCCCGGATGTCCTTTTTCTTGTTCTGATCGGCCATCAGTCCGCGCCTCCTTCGTTGTTTTTCATCTGAGAGCTGTAGATGTCGCGGTACGCCGCGCTGGTCTTCATCAGGGCGTCGTGGCTGTCAAAGGCCGTGATCCGCCCGTTCTCGATGACGGCGATGCGGTCGGCGTGCATGACGGAGGCGATGCGCTGGGCGATCATGATGACGGTGGTGTCCGCGAACTCCCGGTTCAGGGCCTGACGGAGCTTCGCCTCGGTGCTGAGGTCCAAGGCGGAGGTGGAGTCGTCGAAGATGATGATTTCGGGATGACGCAGGACGGCACGGGTGATGGCGACGCGCTGCTTCTGACCGCCGGACAGGGACGCGCCCCGCTCGGCCACGTAGGAGGTATAGCCCTCGTCCATTTTGGAGATGAACTCGTCGGCCTGGGCGATCTTCGCCGCGGCGACGATCTCGTCCATGTCGGCGTCGGGCTTGCCCCACCGGATGTTCTCGTCCACGGTTCCGGAGAACAGCTCGCTCTTCTGGAGCACGAAACCGATGCGGCTCCTCAGGGCGTGGAGATCCCAGTCCCGGACGTTGACGCCGTCCACGAACACGTTTCCGGAGTCGGCGTCGTAAAAGCGCGGGATCAGGTTCACCAGAGAGGATTTTCCCGATCCGGTGGCGCCGATGACGGCTACGGTCTCGCCGCGCTTCACCTCGAAGGAGATGTGGTCCAGCACGTTGTCGCCCTGGGCGCCGGGATAGCGGAAGGACACGTCCTCGAACCGGACGGTACCGGTTTCGGCGGCCTCCTTCTCCATGCCGGAAACGATGACGGGATCGGCCTCCAGCACCTCGCGGACACGGTTGGCACAGGCCTTGGAGCGGGCGATCTGCTGGAACATGAAGGACATCATCATGACGGAGGACAGCACCTGGGTGATGTACTGGGCCGCGGCCATGACGTCGCCCACGTTGACGGCTCTGGCCTGGACCTGGAGGCCGCCTATGTAGATGATGGCGATGACGGCTCCGTTCATGACCAGGGACATGGCCGGGAAAATGGCGGACATGATGTAGCTGACCCGGAGATTGGTGTTCCGGAAGTCGGCGTTTGCGGCCTCGAACCGGGCGATCTCGTGCTCCTCACGGGTATACGCCTTCACCACGCGGGCTCCGGTGACGCTCTCCTGCACCACGGAGTTCACGCGGTCCAGCTTTTCCTGCACCACGGTGAAGATCGGCACGGCCTTGATCACCATAATCAGCACGATCAAGAGGACCAGGGGCAGGGCCACCGCCGCCACCAGCGCGAAATTCACGTTGAGGCTGAGGCACATGACGATGCCCATGATAAAGAAGATGGGCGCGCGGACGAACATGCGCAGGATCATCATGACGAAGTCCTGCAGGGTGGTGATGTCGTTGGTCAGCCGGGTCACAAGGGATCCGGTGGTGAAGCGGTCCGTCTGCTCCAGGGACAGGGACATGACCTTGTTGAAGGCGTCCACGCGGATGTCGCTTCCGAAGCCCTGGGAGGCCACGGAGGCAGTGTAGCAGCACATAACGCCGCAGAAGCCGCCGAAGGCCACCAGCAGGATCATCTTCAAGGCGGTGATGAGGATGAAGGTCATGACCTCGGGATCCACGGAGCCCGTGACGCCGGTCTCCACCACCTTATTGACGATGTCCGCCATCAGACGGGGCTGGAGCAGGTCCACGATCACCTCGCCCGCCATCATGAGGGGAGACACCACGGCAAAGAACCAGTATTTTTTCAGGTACGAAACAAGGCTGACTTTCTTCAAAACGGTTCTTCCTCCTTATATTTCTTCGGAGAGATTGCTCTTGATCCGGAGCAGCAGGCGAACCAGCGTTTCCAGCTCCTCCTCGGTCATGCCGCTTCCGGCGCGCTCCTCTTCCTCCCCGATGGCCCGGCGGATCCGCTCGTCGATCTCCCGGCCCTTCTCCGTGAGATAGACCCGGGTGGCGCGCAGATCGTACTCGTCCGGCTTCCGGGTGACATAACCCTCCCGCTCCAGCTTCTGCAGGGAGACGCTGGTGGTGGGAGCCTTCAGGCCGGTGGCGTTGGCCAGATCCAGCTGGGTCACCCCGTCGCGCTTGGCCAGCTCCATCAGGATCATCTGTCCGGAGCGCTGGGAAACGGGATGCTCCACGCCGCGCTTGGTCTTGATGTTGTCCCACATGAGGCGGGATACCTCGTTCACCAGCATCATGGGCGCTTTCCGGTAGTCCTTTTCGTCGTGCTCCTCCCGGGGGCCCTTTCCGTTGAGCTTGAGATTCATACAGCCTTGCTCCTCCATAATTCAACCGTAAACTATTTACTCTTGAATTATAGCACCGCAAGGCCCGTGAGTCAAGCATGGTTTGATAATCATAATGCTTTTGTGGAGGATCAACAAAGAAGCTCAACTGCTTTTTGGAAGCGTCTGTATGATTATTTAATTCTTTTCATAATTCAAATAACCGCTCGTCCGGGCGGGGCGGATCGGGTTCAGTCCCGCTTTTTCAGCCTCAGGACCAGCCTCGATACGGCGTCCCCGTCCCAGGGGAGGAGGGGCCACAGATACCGCCGCCGCCCGTCCACGGTCCGGTTGAAGGCCGCCAGCAGGAAGCCCGCCGCGATGCCAGCGAGGAATCCGATCCAGTCAAAGGCGGCGGTCAGGAGCAGGGTCAGGACCCGCAGGTACTTGAAGGCATACCCCAGCTCGTAGCTGGACTGT
>Ga0256405_10008466_pt1 | contig 14723 bp, 8 predicted proteins | sample RumenRJG_02DNA_FD_189096 | JGI IMG/M metagenome (GOLD analysis project Ga0256405, IMG submission 189096) | Bovine rumen microbial communities from Lethbridge, Alberta, Canada - RJG_02 | ecosystem: Host-associated > Mammals > Digestive system > Stomach > Rumen | place: Canada: Alberta | collected... | reverse complement strand
AAAGACCTCGATACCGGTGTCGGCTATCACACCCCGAAACTCCATCACTCCCGGGTTGCCGCTACATGCCGCATCCACCGCCAAAGCAGGGAGAATAGGATTGGAAATTGGAGATTTGACATTTGACATTTGAGATTTGTCTTGCTCACTTTGGGGTTTGCGGATGATGTAGTTCTCCGGCGAAGAGGCGAAAGCCTGCTCGGCTTCGGGACGGGAAGCGAAACCTTTGTATTTCGCTCCCTGCACTCCCTTGACCTGTGCTTCGCAGTCCTCCCAAGTATCATAGATACCGGGGGTCTTACCGGACCACACGACGTAATATGCTGCTTTTTTCTTACTCATTCACGATGATTTTTTTGGCAGTACGTTCACCGTCTATCTCTTCGATCACGACGTAGATACCTTTACTCGGTTGCCCCTTAATCGCACGACCCATCGCATCGTACATCTCGGTCTGCATCTTATTCGGCTCGGGTCCTGCACTACGGCTCGGCTGCACGTCCTCGAAGTCCTGCGGACAGGTGTAGATGGTCTTGCCGTCCTTGGTCTGCATGACGCACTGATAGGTACCCCTCAGTCCTTTGCTGTAATACAGTCTCTGCTGGGTCTCGCCGTACATCAGTGAACCGTTGCGATACCACTGATAGGAGACAAAACGGTTATCGGCATTGCTGATAAAGAGCACGTCCGTCCATTTGCTGTACATCAGATCTCCGGCTGCCAAGGTGAAGTTCACCGTAGCTTGCGACGAGCAGTCCGAACCCGACTCGCCTACCGTCACCGTAGCGGTATAATCACCTGCTACCAGTTCGGCACCGCGTGGGAAGGAGATGTCCGAACCCACGGCTGTACCGGCATAATGCACATCGTTGATCAGCACGTCAAACATATCCGGATTACCTGCTGTAGTCTTAAACGGAATGAGGATGTTCGCCTCGTTGTCGCAGAACATATCCATCGGTTTGATCGTGATAGCCGGTACGGCATAAACGGTGAGGATAAGGCTGTCAAGACCTACCACGATTGTATCCGTCTGTCCTACCGTTCCCGAATAAACGGTGCCTTTCCAAGTCACGGTCTGACCCTCACAGATAGTGGTATCCAATTTCTCGCAGCTGACACGTGTCGGCGGAGTGAACGGAGTGCTGGAGGTCGTACAGGTCGGAGTAGCCTCATATGCAGCTATCACCGTGTGCGATACGGCAGCACCGATATCCGTCAGTTTGAAAGCGACGGTCGTACTGGTTCCTGTAGCAACAATAGTCGTGTCTTTCGAGCCGGAGAGCACGATATTACGTCCTGTCGCATCGTACGGAGTCACTAACGATACCGAAACGGGATAATCATTGTCTTTGCATTGCACTGTAGCCGGAACGCTCACCGTCACCGAACTGATCACCGGTGAGAAAGGAACGGTCGGCAGGGCATAGTCCTTGACGCAACTGTTCGTGCCGTCAAACGACACATGCAGCACATGGTTGTTCTTGCCGTCCGCAGGGATGTTCGCTACCGTCAAACCGGTCAGGGTCTGTTTGGTAGGATCGTCAATAGTATAGGTAGCTGTCTGTTTTGGCAGTGCATCTACCCAATAGGTCATTGTACCTCGCTGGTAGGTGTAGTCCAGATCGAAGGTCAAGGTCGTTGTCAGCTCGGTACAACCCGGTTCGCTGAACGAGATATGGAGTGTGTCTATCGTCGGCACCACCGGCGCAACATCAGCAATATCAAAGTCCACAATAGAACATCCGTGCGAGCCATCAAAATTAACATTGAGTTTATGGCCTGTATTACCATCAGCACTCACACCTGGGATAACCAACGTTACTTCATTTTCATCATCACTCTCAACAGTGTATGGTTGCGAAGGAATATCTGCTCCTCCGTCCACATTGGCGGTCAAAGTACCGTTCTGGTTAGTATATTGAATAACTGCTGTAAGAGTAACAGTAGAGACATCACATGATGGTTCACCCCACGTAGTACTTTTTACGCTGATAGCAGGAACTGCTTTTGCGTTGTAGGTATAAGTAGTGGGAGCATCCGTTTTAACGTGAGTATCATCAAAATAGACAGTCAAAACATGATCTGCATTATCTACCGATTGCGCGGCAATGACACCTGTGTAAGAGGTCGTTTCGTCACCAATCACAGAATGCGGAATATGTGCCAAAAGAGTGGTTCCCTCGTATATGTACAAATCGCCACGAGGATGAACAAAATGAACCGTATAATCCACATCCGCCACGGTAGTACCGCAACCTATTGGCTGACGTTGCTCAAAAGTAGCAGTATCAATAACGCATTTGAGGTACGTTACCGGGAAACGCTCCAAAGCTGCGATATTGGCGGTATTTGCCGTAATCGCCTCAAAACGAATATCATCCAATGCAAAATCATTACCTCGATTCTCGCTACTACTATGCATATTTATCACGCGAATCATTACATTCGAACTGGACTCCGAAGGTGTAGCGATAGAAGATATTCCATGCCAACGATTATCTCTATAATTGCTCAAGTCAATCATAGAACCCAGATTATGCCATGTAGAACCACCATTATAACTGATTTGGAATTGAAGTTGGGCTCCATTGTCCATTTCTCCGAAGTTATTGACATTAGCTACCCAGAACGAGAACATATAACTTACACCCGCATCCACTTTCAAATTGGGGTTATCGGCTGTTGAAGCAACCCATGCGGCTTGATTCACTCCGTTCCGTTTAGAATCAAACAAACCGAAATAAGTTCCATGATGAGGAGTAACCACATTATACGTATGATAGAAATAGTGAGCATCTTGCGTCAACGTATAACCTCCGGATTTCTCTTCCTCCGATTTGGTGGGATCGTCATACGTTGGAAACTCATGTATATCCATTCCCCAATAGGTATAACTGCTGGTAAAGTTACCATCATACTCCATGTCACCATTTACAATCAAGTTACCTGCAGGCTCTGGGGGATCTTGAGTAGCAAGGAAAACATACTCTATTGTTTGTTCTTCTATCGGAGCGGTAAATGTCAGGTTTCTGTTTGCAGGGATAGTATCAATAATTTTATCCTCATTCACAGAATTAGTCCATTGGAAATAAGTGGACGTTTGATTATCCGGCGTTAGCGTTACATCTTCTTCTGTAAACCGCACAAGCCGTGGGTCTGCAGCCGTTCCGGTCGTAGTATGAACGATAGGCGATACAGGAGGAGGAGTAACGGTTACACTACACGACGCTTCACACTCTCCGGTGGCATCGCCCAAGAATTTGGCATAAAGCGTATAAGTCTTGGATGTTGAAGCATCAAAACCCTTTAGTTTGAAAGTTTGCGGAGTTTCGATGTCCTCATTTTTGATAATAACGGTATCAATATCCGGACTCCAGATTTGCAACTGACCTGCATTTACTTTATCATCAAACGCTACTACACCATTGATCGCACTCGTTTGATCTGTAACGTTAGCATCTGAAGATACCGCAACAAACGAAGTAATCTTACATGCCCCGGGAGCTCCCTCTGAGCAGTCTTGATTCAACCGCATATGTATCAAACGGCACATGGAGGGTCGACTTGCCTGCAAGAAATAGTACACATCCGAATTAGCAGCGCCAAGCGTCACCACATAGTCCTTATCCAATTCACTGGTTCGCCATTCTTCACCCTGCAAACGAGTCCATTTATTATTTTCGTATATAAACCACGCATGTGCATAAGTATTCGCATAATCGCCGTTCTTTACGCGAAGAGAATACTCTGTTCCGGCTGCTGAGGTACAAATCTGCTCATCTTCGGCAGGAAGTGACCACGTTGCCGGATTTCCTGATGGAGAAGGAGCTACATACTCCCAATTGGCACCATTTTTCGTTCCTCCGTCATCGTAATAGAAATTTTGAATATAGTTCTGCTCACGCATCTTGAGCTCGCCTTTATCATAGTAATAAAACCATATATCTCCTGTTTGGGTTTGCACGTTGCTCCAACTGGCATTGGCACTGGTGTGACGAGTCAGTATCACATAATCCCAGTCTCCTGCCGGAGCTTCCACATACCAAACGGTACCTGCATATTGTTGTACCTTAGTACTCCATCCATTGGAACTTCCTTTGTAAAAATAGGCGTAATTATAATTATTATAGGTAGAATACCAGCCATACTGCAAATTATCTCCTGCATCTTTGACACTTTGCGCTTCCATGTTGATGTATAAACGCTCTCCTGCCTCAAAAACACGTGCATTCACGCTCAGCGTCATGCTCATCAATAAGCCTAAAACTATATATTTTGTTTTCTTAGCCACAAGGGCACGATTAACTTTGTTCTTCATAGTACTCCCTCCTTATTGTTCGATTACTACATTTTCGTTATACACCACTTTGATTTCCACACGGCGGTCACGACGCATCTCTTCGCGTTCGAGATCTTCGTTCGGGATACGCGAACCATGACCTGCCGTCACGATGCGGTTTTTGTCCACACCGCGGCTTGCTAAGTAATTAGCGACCGTTCGTGCGCGGTTAGCTGAGAGCACATCGTTGTACTCGTCCTGACCTTCCGACGAAGCGTGACCGTCAATCATGATCTTAGCATCCGGCACACGGTTCAGCGCCTCCACAATGGAGTTGAGGTAGAACATCGCCTTATTGGTCAACTGATAGCTGTCAAAAGCGAAATAGACCTTATTGAATCGCTCCACCTCTTCCGCCACCTTGCGGATATGTGCCGGAACAGGCTTTGCCTCTTCCTCTTGCGGCTGAATCATCGTGTCCGCACGAGCGATGAGGATCGTATCCTGACGGGTCACATAGGTACGGTTAGTATCCACACGCATGAACGGCTCGAAGTAATCCTCCGTCTCATGCTTCTCCGGCTTGATATAATGCCAATGGAGACCGATCTTCAAACCTGCTTCCCAAGGATGAGAAGCGTTTGCCAAAGTGGTGGCATAGGCTCCCTTGTACTCGTTCATGAAGGTGTATGTATCGTCCTTCCAACCGAGGTCCTCTTTGGTCGAACTGTTGGCATTATTCATTGATATATTGAAATATCCGCCTACCAACACATCTATCTGTTTCGTCACGGGGAACAAAGCGCCGAGATCAACGAAGAACGTAGCCTGCGACCTAACGCTCATCTTGCCTTTCGACTGCGGGGCATCCTTATAGTCCTTGCGTCCGAACTCATGCATATCGGTCAGCGTCAGGTTCCATGCCGGATAAAAACCCGAATGGTCAATCACACCTTCCTGTACCTTATAACGTTTGGAGACAGAGAAAGAGGGTGCGATACCTACGGCTGCAAAGATACCGGCTTTCCAATGCTCCTTGCGCATCTGGAACTGCATCGAGATAGGAATACCGATGTTATATATCGCCTCACGTTCACGCCAAGTGTCCACTGCTGCCGTGTGGTTATAATGCTGCTCATAATCCGTATCGGTCTGATCCTGCCAGTGATACCGACCGCCTATATGCGCGTACGATACATAATTAGTAAACCAAAGACCGGCGCCTACGCCCCAGTTCGGGTGAAAGAAATAAGCGTATTGCAGTTGAATCAAACCGCTGAACGAACCGTTCACTCGGTTGTCCGGTCCTTCCAACTTATAACCAAGGCTTCCATAACCCAAACCCACATGTGCTTGGATATAATGTCCTCGGCGGTCGGTCGAATCGGCAGCAATAACCACCTCACGTTGCTTAGCAACGCTGTCCGGCACCTCCACGGTACTCACCACAGTATCCGTAACGGTACGGATGACTGTGTCATTGTAATGACGGATAATCGTGTCGTTTTGCGCGACTACTGGCATCTGAAACAAGAGTGCCAATAAAAAAACCCATTTGTGTCTCATGATAGTAGTTTGTTATACGTGTGTTTTGGTGACTCGCCCGGGAATCGAACCCGGATTTGAGCTTTAGGAGAGCCCCGTTCTATCCATTGAACTAGCAAGTCAATATAGCCCATAGCACCTCGACGGAAATTCACCGTATTCCTCGAAGGTGTAATTGAGGAAGTCATTCATCGGTTTGGCAGCTTTGGCGATGTCGATGATTTGTTCGATGAAATCGGGAGAAGTCACCGTTTCATCGCTCAGCGGTACCGACACCGTGTACATCTTATGCTTGAGCCATTCGGCATGTATAAAATTCGGATCAAAACCCGCAGGCACTTTCTTCAGACCCGTACCCCAATAACTGTCAAAATCCTGCGCAAAGTATTTCTTCCATGATTTAGAGCCCATGATCTGCTCCACCTCTTCGTAGTTGGCTTCTATCTCCGTGCGCAAGGCTTTCAACAACTCTTTGTCGGGATCCCAGATACCGGCAGCAAACATACACTGTCCGGGCTGAATATGTACGTAATAACCGCCGCGCATGGATTTCTTACCCCAAGTCTTCGGCTGTCCGGGTACGCCGGTAGCAGGGAAGACCCCAAACCACTCTTTATACGGACGCTTGTCTGCCGAGAAACGGATGTCACGGTTAATGCGCCAGATACAGTCCTTCGGCTGAAGCCCCTTGAGCGTCGGATCGAACTCCGTCAGACGGGCGATATATTCCGTTGAAAACGCCACAAATCGATCTCGGCACGCTTGATACCGAGCTCTGTTAGCGTCAAACCAATCTTTGTTGTTATTCACCGCCAACTCTGCCAAAAATTCTAAGGTCTCTTTCATCTTTTTTGTAATAACGTGATCACGTAATTACGTAATTACGACAATTTTTTAATGCACCGTATAAGCGCTTCGCGCCAATGTGGGATCTCGACGTTGAAGGTCTTCTTGAACTTCGACTTGTCGAGTACGCTGTAGTGCGGACGCGGGGTCTTGTATTGATATTCTTCCGATAAAATCGGGCGAACGTGACATCCTTTGATACCTGCAGCCTCATGGATAGAGAGGGTAAAATCATACCACGAGCATACGCCTTCGTTCGTAAAATGATAGATACCTGCGTGCCAAACAGGCGACTCAATCACGGTAAAGATCGCTTGTGCAAGGTCGGCAGCATAAGTCGGGGTTCCGATCTGGTCAAAGACCACGCCTAACTCACTTTTCTCCTTGCCCAAACGGATCATCGTCTTCACGAAGTTATTGCCATACGTCGAGTACAACCACGCCGTACGCAGGATCACCGCCTCGGGACAAACCGCCAACAGGGTCTTCTCACCGGCGTATTTCGTACGTCCGTACGCCGTACGCGGAGCCACCGGATCAATTTCTCGGCAAGGCACATGCTCATCGCCGGAGAATACATAATCGGTGCTCACATGAATGACCTTCACGCCCTGCGTGCCCAACACGTCCAAGGCGTCAGCATTGATCTTCATCGCCGTTGCCTCGTCTTCCTCCGCCTTATCTACATTCGTATAAGCAGCACAATTGACAATCAGATCGATCGCTTGTGCCTCCACGAACGCTGACACAGCTGCTTTGTCGCATATATCCAATGCGAAGGTCTCTTCCGCCGGAACTACGTCCGTGAAGAAATACCGATGTTTCGCGTGCTCTTTACTCAACACACGCATCTCATTGCCTAACTGTCCGTTACTTCCGGTTACAAGTATATTCATAAAGTTATTTACGATATAACGATATTACGTAATTACGACATTTAAAATGGCGAATCGAATTCTGCCATTTTGGGGTGTTTCTTATCTTTCTCGCTCAAGATCCTCAGTTCTTCGGGTACTTGCCAATCGATCGCTAAATCCGGGTCGCTCAGCAGCAGTCCACCATCTGCCTCAGGGTGATAGAGGTTATCGCATTTATAGGTAAAGATCGCCTGATTGCTCAACACCGAGAAACCGTGTGCAAACCCCCGAGGAATAAAGAACTGCCGTTTGTTCTCCTCGCTCAACTCCACGCTGTACCATTGTCCGAAAGTGGGGCTGTTCTTACGCAGATCCACCGCTACATCCAACACCCTGCCTACCGTGCAGCACACTAACTTAGCCTGCGTATAAGGAGGACGCTGGAAATGCAAACCGCGTACCACACCGTAACTCGAACAACTCTGGTTGTCCTGCACGAACTGCGCATCAATACCCGCCTCGCGGTAACGCTGCTCGTTGTACGTCTCCACGAAATACCCGCGTGCATCCTTGAATACCTGCGGCTCAATCACCAACAATCCCTCAATCGGAGTCTTAATAATATTCATCAGTTTATTTACAATTTACAAAAAAGTGTGCAAATTTACAACAAAAATTGCACATATGCAAATTTTCGGGTATTTTTCGTCAAATAAAATGAAATTTTATGGATTTTGTGCCGATATATAGCGGCTATGCTTGCATAAGACGATATATATGGGAGCGAAATCCGAATGCCGTTAGGCTGGACGAAAAACACCCGCCTTTGCATATGTCCGGCAGGACGCGAACGTACATTCGGAGGGAACCCGCCCTAAATTCAATTCGGGAATTTAGGGAAGGGGCGTGCCGAAGTTACTAATTTTTTGGGATATATGCAAATAAATGAAGATTTTTTTACAAAAAAAGCACCCAAGAGGGTGCGTTTGGCTATCTGCTGAAGGGAAGACAGCGGCAAGGAAAGCTCTTTTGGCGGGTCTCGCGGTCATAGGGAGAGAGGGCATAAGCGAGTTTGATACCGACATCAAAAAGCGCACACTGGCTCACTAACTGCCTTCCTTGACGAGTGGCTTCCATGACCGGTGTGAGGAGCCTTTGCAACGGAAAACCGGCACGTGTGTCACTTAGCATAATCATGCTCTCGGCAGAGCTATGAACCGGCGAGTAAGGCGTAAAACAGTAGTCGAAATAAGTGCCTACAATGAGGTACGAACGATGATTACGCGACCATGTATGCAAAGGGATTCGATAACTCAGCTCCGTAGCTAACCACCATTGTACTTTCGGCAGGTCTGCTTTGCCGCTGTTGGTCATCTCAAAATCCCGCGAAGCCGCCAAGGGGTACGATTCATACACTCGGTTGCCATAATCCGGATAATAGACGGAGAGCGCGGTATGGGCTGCTTTCTGCTTCCACGATGTGGACATCGGGAAGACCGCTTTGGCGCCTACATACAACAAGAAACGGTCATACGAAACCGCTACTTGCAACGGTACTCCGACCGACCATGACGTATAGCGTTCGGTGAGGCGACCGATAGTATAGTCGATCTCCATTCGTTGGTTATCGACATCGATGGTAGCATAATGATCTTCGTAGTTCGTCTTGGCAAAACCTGCTTGGTGGCAATCCAAGCTCAGACCCGTTCGAAAACCGATCACGTACGGCGTGAGATAGGTATAATAGACCTGCGCACCGCCCTGAAAGCCAACTTGTTTGTTCACATAGACCATTTTCGAAGACCAGCCTGCAACACCGCCGTGAATACCCATTTCAAACAGGTGCTCGGCATGAACCATCATCGGCAAAACCATCAGTATGTAGAGCAGTCTTCTCATGGTATCAGTCTCTTCTCCGTCCATTTTCGATCTCCCTGCTCATAGCGGTAGAGATACACTCCGTGTGACACTTGGTTTTCCAGCACCGGTACACCATGACTATCGTAGATCCGCACGCGAACCGGCTCTTCCACCGGCGTTTTACCGATCTCCAAGATATTCGACCAGATCGTCTGACCGTTATCCATCTCTACCCGCAGTTGGAATCGGCCGCAGAGCTCGTTCTGCTCGCTGTAGTCATCACCGTTAGCACCGGGTATCGGGACTTCGTTCTTGTACCATTGATACGTACGCGCAGCGTTTTGGGGAAAGAAACGAGACAAACTCACATTGTCCAACAACAACTGCCAGTTGTATTTATTGACGATGATCTGCCACAATTTCTCGCAATGGAACGTATCCAGACGCAGCACATAGTTCGTACCGGTACACTCCGTCCATTTCGGGTGTGGCATTTCCCGTTCTTGCGTCTCTGCGTGTTCAAAGACAAAAGTTTGACCGCCTATCGTCCACGTAAAAGGCATCAAGGTGTCGCAAACCGTGGTGTCCGCTGTAATAGTAATCATATCCGGACAACACACTTGTGTACCTAAAGTCAGTACACGAACCAGACTGTCACAGCCTTGGGCGTTCTTATACAGAAAAGTATACGTAGCCGGTTCTGTGAAGAGCGTGTCCCGCCAGCGATACGGCATCAGCGTGTCGCAAACCACCGTATCCACCGTAATAGTTACCATCCTCGGACAGCAGATCTGGGTATTAAGAGTCAAGACACGGAGCAGACTGTCACAGCCCCGTTGATTCTTATACAGAATCTCATAGGTAGCAGGTTCTGTAAACAGCGTGTCCCGCCATCGGTACGGCATCAATGTGTCGCAAACCATGGTGTCAGCAGTAATAGTGATCAACTCCGGACAAGGCGGTTCGCAATGCTTCGTGGCTACGTGTAACTCATAGTAAATACTATCAAACCCGCAGTGACTATATACCGTATCCCGCAGAGTATCCGCAACGGCATACTCCTTTCCACGCCATGCGATATGCTGAAGCGTGTCGCAGACCGTCGTGTCCGTCCGTATAGTGTCCGGTGTCATGCAAAGACGGATCTCGATGTCGTCCAGCGCAAAATCATTGCCGTTACCATTGGTCACATTGTTGTAAATAGTAAGCCGGACAGCGGGTATACCGGTCGGCACAATGAAATTCATACCCACCAGATACCATGGTGATGAATACTGCCAATCGGTCTTAACGGCTAAGTCCTCCGCAAACGGAATCTGCTGCGTGTTCTTTTCCACCAAGGTCTCACCTGTCTGTGGATTCGTCAGCACGAACTTCAGACATGGAGCAATAACCGGCCCCCTGTTTCGGGTGTACCAATCGTATTGAAACCATGTGAACACATTTGCCACATAGGCGCTGAAAGTCAATTCGATACCTTCGCAAAGACCGCTTATCTCCGTTTGGTAGAACTGCTGATTACCTCCGCTACCGTCTATCTCCATAAAATACCCACGAGAGTAATCGTTCGGATAGGTATGGTCATCCTGAATGTACCATTGGGAGCGATAGGTGGATTGGTCCGCACCGGGCAAAGACCATCCGGTGGTATCGCCGTTACAGTAACCGGATTTGGTGACAATATATTTGCCGGAACCCATACTACGGAAAACGTCATTGGTTACCTGCGTATAACTCATGCCCGGCACGGGGTTGGTACCTACCCTCGGATCGGACGGGTCATTGCCGCCGAAGTCCTCTCGGAAAAGGAGTATGCCGTCCATACAAAGTTCTTTTACGGGCGGTTCCGGCGGCTCACATTCTTTCACTCTCAGTCGGAAGGGTTCACTCATCGCGCGGCAGTTGACGCTCTCGATATTTCCATCGCCGGAGACGGCTACCTTATACCATCCTGAGTCGGCTTTTTGCACTGCGTTGAAAGCAAGGATTTCTTCGTTGAAACCGGATATTTCTGACCATGTGACGCTATCTAAAGAGTGCCACCATTTATAGGATAAAGGTTCCGCAAACGTACCATCGTTGGTAAAGTTAGCGGTGAGGGTTGTTGCCCCGTTTTCACACACTTCCGTCTCTCCTTCTATCGTCACCGGTGGTGCGCAGAGGTGAATCTCGATGTCATCCAGCGCAAAATCATTTCCGGTGCCGTTTCGTTCAACATCATTGTAGATAAACATCTGAATCGACTCGATACCATCCGGCACAATAAAGTTCATACCGATCAACTGCCACTCCGCAGACAGGCTGTTCTCGCGGGCATATTTCCAAGTCTCCGGCGTACCATAACGCCAATCGGGCTGAATGTCACCGGTAGATTTCTCGGCTAAAATACTGCCGGTAGTCGGGTCTTTGAGCACAAATTTCATTCGCGGATAGATGTATCTGCCGCCGAAATAATCGAGCTGTCCCGCATAGTGCGCATTGACCACATAGGCGCTGAAGGTCAGTTTGCTTCCGGCACAAAGTCCGTCTATTGTCGTGCTGTAGAACGGCTCCGCGCCTCCCATCCCGTCCACCTCCAAGAGATAGCCTCGGGTCTTATCGTCGGGATAGGTATGGTCATCCTGCCGATGCCATTGGATGCCATTTAACCAACCCTCCTTGCGAATCGTATAATTACCGCTACCCAAGCTGTTGCCGGAGTTGTAGTACTGCGAGCTCATGCCCGGCACACTCACCATGCTAACATCCGGATCGGACGGGTCATTACCGCCGAAATCCTCACGGAAGAGAAGCGTTCCGTCGATGCAAAGATTCTCAGCACATTCGTTCACGCGCAGTCGGAAGGGTTCACTCATTGCACGGCAGTTGATATTCTCAATATTCCCTTCGCCGGAAACGGCAACTTTATACCAACCTGAGTCGTTTTTTTGTACGGCATTGAAAGTGAGATTTTCTCCGTTGAAACCGGACATTTCCGACCATGTGACGCTGTCCGTAGAGTGCCACCATTTATAAACCAAAGGTTCCGCAAACGTACCATCGTTAGTGAAGTTAGCGGTGAGGGTTGTTGCCCCGTTTTCACATACTTCCGTCTCTCCTTCTATCGTCACCGGCGGTGCGCAGAGGTGAATCTCAATATCATCCAACACAAAGTCATTACCGCTGCCATTCTGCGCTACATTATTATAAATAGTGAGTTTCACGCGATATGTGCCGTTCGGCACGGTGAAGTTCATACCGATGAGCCGCCAGTGTGCAGAATACTGCCAACACGAATTATCTCCGATGGATGCGGAGTCAAATGGTATATCACCTGTGTCATAGGTAGCCAGTTCGGTCCCCGAAGATGGATCGGTCAGCACAAACTTCATCCGCGGATAGATATCATGCCTGTTAGGGTTCGTATAATGTCCCCAAGTCATGACATTCGCCACATAGGCGGAGAAGGTGAGACGCGAACCGGGGCAGAGACCTTCTATAGTGGTGGTATAGAACGGCGCATCATCCCCTCGTCCGTCTATCTGCAAGAGATAGCCTTTTGTCTTGTCGTTCGGATAAGTGTGGTCATCCATGATATGCCACTGAATCCCATTTTGGTATCCTTGTTTGGTTACCAAAAACTTTCCGCTACTCATCCCGCTTGTCCGGCTCAAACAGGGAGAATAAGCGGAGGACATGCCAAGTACAGCCGCCCGCGCAGCGTTGGCATCAGAAATCACTTCCGGATCGTTCGGGTCATTGCCGCCAAAATCCTCACGGAAGAGAAGCGTTCCGTCCGTACACAGCGGCTCCTCCTGCGCCACCACCGGCACCGCAAGCAATATCCCAAAAACTATGCTCCAGAAACGTTTCATTTTGTAAGTCGTAAGTCGTTAGTCGATGGTCGTTAGTCCATTTGGTCATTTTCACCTTTGCGACTGCAAAGGTACTGCTTTTTTTTGACATACGCAAGGAAAAGAATAAAAAAAACTTCTAATTCGTTATTTTTTATGGTTAAACTGATTTTTTGCATTGGCAAAAGTGGCATAAATGGCAAAACTTTTGCCATTTATGCCATTTCTGCCATGAGAAATTTTTATACATGGATCTATATAGTATTATATACATAGTATATAATACAGAGCGTTTAAATCTTTAGTGATTCCTTATATATTCCTTAATGATTCCTTATTGATTAACGAGAGTAAGTTAATTTCACTTCCTGACCGGTGAGGGTGTAGCAGTTTTTGCCGCGACGGATGAGGAGTTGACCATTACGGAGAATCTTGCCGTTCGAACCCTCAAAAGTGCCGGTTTCATCGGATAATTCTTCTATGCCGGTGGGTGTTTCTGATGCTTCGGGATCCGCGGGAATGACAGGCGGTGTCGGGATGATCTCCTGACCGTCACCAACGGGCTTTTCGCCCGAGTAGCCGGTGGTCGCAAAAGCTCCGGTATAGACGTGAATAGGCGTTCCGTTTGCATCGAGGGTAGAGAGGACGTAGTTATACCGCGAAGCAGCATCCAGACCTGTCACTTTGAAGGAGAGGGTATAGGGCTGAGAATCATTTACCATTTGGTCATTTACCATTTGTTCATTTTTGCGCTTTGGCGCGGAGAAGGAGATACCTAACAGCTGTCCTCTGTTGCCTAACGTCAGCTTGCAGAACACCGTGCCGTCTTTGTATATATCTATCTGGTAGGAATGTGCGGCAGAGTCGGTAGGCCATGTGAAATCTGCTGTCGTTTCCGCTGCATCCACAGTCACGGTACGTTGGATCATCGCCGAATCCGGTACATCGCTCATACGGAACCGTCCCCAATAAGGGTGCTCGCGGTAAAGTTTACGGCTATCAGGAAGTACAGAAAGCCAAGCGCTATCCGGGATGTCAGCGAGTGTTCCTTCTGAGACGGAAGGAGGCGTGGCTGCCCAGCAGACGATTCTCGTCACCGACGTATCGCCGGCAAAAGCCTGATCGCCGATGAACATTACACCTTTGCCTATACTCAATTCACTGAGCGAAGACCAGTTGGCAAAGGCACTCGCGCCAATGGAAATCACTTTGTCCGGAATAACAAGTGTGACCTGGTTCCTCACCCCCGAAAAAGCGTTTCCTCCGACCATCGTCAGTTCGCCGGAAAGTACGATAGAATCGAGCAAAATACAACCTGAGAAGGCATTATCGCCGATGGCCGTGACGCTATCCGGCAGAACGATCCGTTCGAGCGCAGTACAGCCGTTGAAAACGCCGGAATTGATACTTTTGACCGACGAAGGGATCTCTGCTTTCTTCAAAGCCGTACACCCTTGGAATGCAGAAGCACCTATTGTCTCTAACGTGGACGGGAGCGAC
>Ga0256405_10008465_pt1 | contig 14727 bp, 12 predicted proteins | sample RumenRJG_02DNA_FD_189096 | JGI IMG/M metagenome (GOLD analysis project Ga0256405, IMG submission 189096) | Bovine rumen microbial communities from Lethbridge, Alberta, Canada - RJG_02 | ecosystem: Host-associated > Mammals > Digestive system > Stomach > Rumen | place: Canada: Alberta... | reverse complement strand
TGGGGTGTCTTGGGATCCGATAGCGCAGGGCATGGAGATCTCCCGTTTCGGTACAACGCGCATCCTTGATTGTCTCAAGGAATGTGAGGTGCGGGCTACGTTCTTCTGTACTGCTAATTTTGCTAAGAATGCGCCCGATCTGATAGCGCGTATCATCCGTGAGGGACACGAGATAGCTTCGCACGGTTGCGACCATTGGCAGCCGAAACCGGAGCACGTGATCGAGTCCAAGCGCATCTTGGAGGAACTCACCGGAAAGCCTGTTTACGGGTATCGTCAGCCGCGTATGTTTCCTGTGGATATCGAGGAACTCAAGCGTCAGGGATACGAGTATAACGCTTCGCTCAATCCGGCGTTCATTCCCGGACGGTATATGCATTTGGATATGCCCCGCACGTGGTTCTATGAGGACGGACTGCTGCAGATACCGGCGTCGGTCAGCCCTTGGTGCCGGATACCTCTTTTCTGGCTTGCTTTGCATAATTTCCCGTTGTGGTTCTATCAGGCGCTCGTTCGCCGCACTTTGCGCCATGACGGCTATTTCAATACCTATTTTCATCCTTGGGAGTTCTATCCGTTGGGAGAACATCCGGAGTGGAAACTGCCGTTTATCATCCGTTATCATGCCGGTGAACCGATGTACGAACGGCTCAAAGCGGTGATTATTGACCTGAAGTCCCGAGGGGCGGAGTTTACGACCTATCATGATTTGGCTCAAACGACTCTATAAATATGTGCTCTATCCCGTCAGCAGCAACCGTGTGGGTTATCTGATGCTGCTGTCTCTGGCGGTTATACTGACCATAGTCAGTAATATCGGCATGTCCAATGATATCTTCCTCGCTTTGCTAATCCCTCTATGGGGTGCGTATCTGACCTGCGTCATAGCGACTCTGCTTCGTCCGATACGGTTGCATTGGGCGGTATGGACGGTAGCGGTCTTCTTATGGCTGATGGAGATCTTCTCGGTGTTTTTCTATTCTTCTCTGATCAATGTGCGTCTGGTCAAACTAATCCTTGAGACGGACACGCGCGAAGCGTCGGAGTTCCTCTCGGGGCTCTGGGCGATGCCGGCTTTGTGGATAGCGATAGGGTGCGGCGTAGCGGCATTCCTGATAGCCAAAGGGCTGACGAAAGCGTGGACTCATCTGTCCGGTACGATCCGTCGGGTGTTGGTCGGACTGCTCTGTGTCTGCACGATCTGGTCGGCGTTGAGGGGCGAACACTCGTATATCAAACTGATCCGTTGTTTCGGTTTGGAGTCGGTGGCGCAACTCAATGACGAACGCTATCTGCCTTGCCTGCGAACACCGGCAATCCGTTTCACGTACGGCGTAGCCTATACGGTCCTGACGGTACGCGAATACAAGACCTTAGTGCCCTCGGTGGAGCGTACCCAAGTGGACGGATGTGCGTTCCGTTCGCCTTGTATCGTACTCGTCATCGGCGAGTCGTTCAATAAATACCACACGCCGCTCTATAACCCCTCTTCTTTGCCCACGACGCCTAACCTCTGCCGCTTGCGGGACGAAGGATCGCTGTATGTCTTCTCCGATGTCGTCACGCAGTCTAACCTCACGGCGCAGGTGATGCAGAACATCCTCTCCACATGGAGCGATGACGAACCGGACAGCTGGATGAACCACACCCTTTTCCCGGCAGTCTTCCGCAAGGCGGGATACGAGGTCTATTTCTGGTCAAACCAGTTCGTTCGGGATGCCGGTGGCGGACTGTTCTCCAACTTAGGCGGCGCGCTGCTCAATCATCCTGACCTCGATCGCCTGCAGTTCACGGCGAGGAACAGCACTACGTTCGCTTATGACTCAGGGCTCAATGCCGACCTGCGGGCTTTTATTGCCGATTCTTTGGGAGGCACGATCTCAAAACCGAGCCTGTTCATCGTCCATTATATCGGTCAGCACGTCAGTTATGCCGATCGTTTTCCGGCGGATTATAACCATTTCAAGGCGGATAGCCTAACGCCCACGTATGGCGGTTCGTACGGATGCGAGATCCGGGCGCAATACGCCAATGCAACGCTTTTCCACGACCATTGTCTGAACGAGTTGTGGCAGCTCTTTGCGGCGCATGATGCGGTCGGGATCTATATGTCCGACCATGGAGAGGAGTGTTACGACTACCGCTCTTTCTACGAGCGTTCCGACCAGAACAGCCTCACGCCGCTCATGGCGAAGTATCAGTTTGAGATACCCTTCTTTGTCTTGGCTTCCGACGCCTTCCGAACGAATCATCCCGAACTGATGGAGCAGATACAATCGGCTCAGAATAAGCCCTTTGTCAATAGTGACATCTGTCATATGCTTTTCTCGTTGGCAGGTATCGCTATGCCGGACTACCGAGCGGATAGAGACCTTCTCTCGCCGCAATACAACACCACACGACCGCGTTTTATCGGTGACCATGTGGATTATAACACCCTTATTTGTCAACCCCAATAATGTTCTGATATGAAAAAAACGATCACTATCCTGCTGCCCGCTTACAACGAAGAGGCTTGTTTTGACCACTTGTACGAGTGCATGAACGAGGTGCTGAAACAGAACTCCGGCTATAACTGGGAGTTCCTGCTCGTCAATGACGGTAGTACCGACTCCACGCTGGATAAGATGATCGCCTTGCATCATCAGGATCCGCAGCATTGGTCGTATATCGACCTTTCCCGTAATTACGGCAAGGAGGTAGCGATGATGGCGGGTTTCGATTATGCCAAAGGTGACGCGGTTATCATCATGGATGCCGATATGCAACATCCTATCTCGGCTATTCCGGAGATGATCCAATGGTGGGAGGAAGGCTACGACGATGTCTATGCGCAGCGTCGGTCAAGCCGTGAGTCGTGGTTTAAGAAAAAGACCTCGCAGTGGTACTACACCCTCCTCCAACGCCTCACACGTGTGCCTATTCAGAAGAACACAGGCGATTTCCGTCTCCTTGACCGAACCTGTATTGAGGCGCTTAGGAAGATGCGTGAGTCGGAACGCAACACCAAGGGGCTTTACTCATGGATCGGCTTTAAGAAAAAGGGCATTTTCTATGACCAACTCGAGAGACAAGAGGGAACCTCCAAATGGAAATTCTCGCAGCTCGTCAACCTTGCTATCAACGGCATGACCAGCTATACCGTAGCACCGCTCAGGATAGCGATGTACTTGGGTATTGGCGTCTCGTTTGTAGCGTTTATCTACTTGATCTATATCCTCATCACCACCTTGCTCTACGGCGATCCCGTAGCCGGTTATCCGACGATCATGGTTACGATCCTTTTCCTTGGCGGCATCCAGCTGCTCACCATAGGTGTCTTGGGCGAGTATCTCGGACGTATCTTCAATGAGACCAAGAACCGACCCGGTTATTTTGTACGCAGATATAACGACGAGAAAGTATGAAAAAGTTCTTCGCATTCTTTACGGTCTCCCGTAATGTCTATTGGTTAGGTTTTGTCATAGCCGTAGCGGCATCGTTGATCGAACTCTTACGCGGTGGAGCAGAGAACTACTGCGTCTTTCGGGATGCCACTTTGCAGTTCTGGCAGGGTATCAACCCCTATACACAGGAGTTTGTGGATGTCCACCATCGTTATTTCATCTATTCGCCTATCTTCTGCGTTCTGTTTGCGCCTTTTGCTTTCATGCCTTTCTACCTCGGCGGCTTGGTGTGGAATCTGTTTGGATATACGGTCTTTTATTTCGGAGTGAAGAACCTTCCGGGTGTCCTCTCTGCCAAAGCGCCGTTGATCATGTTGTACCTGCTGCTGACGGTAGCGCAGAGTCTGTTCTGTTTCCAGTTCAACCTCTTGGTGGCAGCGATCTTCGTTTGGGCATTGGTACTCTTGGAGCGCGATCAGGCTTTCTGGGCAATACTGCTCGTCATGATCTCCGCTACTACGAAGATCTACGGAGCCGTGGAGTTGGCGTTGCTGCTCTTCTATCCGCGTTTCTGGCGTAATGTGGGGTATGTGCTCCTCACAGGAATAGGTCTGCTCCTTCTGCCTGCCCTCCACGGTGGTGTGGAAGGACTGCTCTCCGGCTATCAAAACTGGCTTGCGCAGTTAGTCTCGCATCAGTCCACCGGCATCTACTATTCCTTCCTGTTCCTGCCCGGTATCCGCTCTTTCGCTCTGCCGTACATGCGTCTCTTTCAAGCTTCCGTCTTGCTCCTCATGGCAATCCCATTTGCTTTTCAAATGTCAAATGTCAAATGTCAAATGTCAAATCTCAAATATAAAATCTCCCTTTTAGCCGCTCTGATGGGCTATATAGTGCTTTTTAGCGAAGCAGCGGAATATACGACTTATACCATCACCATGACCGGTTATGCGCTGTGGTATTTCTTGGAGGACAAGCGTCCCATGGTGGACAGGATTCTTTTCTGGGCGCTGTTCGTCCTTTGGTGTGTCATGCCCATCGACCTCTTCTGTCCTTCCAAACTCTGTAACTATATTCATTCGACCCTTTGGATTGGTGTTCTAACTTATACCGTAGCGTGGGTTCGTATGATATACATCACTTGCAAACGATCATTACGTGGCTCTTGATTTTGCGGATTTTTAATCCGCCCTGCAAAAAAATGCACATAAAACTTGCATATGTGCATTTTTTTTTGTAACTTTGCGCCCAAATTGAAATATGCCTGTTTTATGCAAACTGCATTGTTAATAATTTTCACAGTAGCTGTACTTATTTTCGGGTTTTGGTTGATCCAGAACTCGCAGTTCCGAAATGAGGAGAAAAAGCGTCAATGGGAACTGAAACGAGAGAGCCAGAAAGCTGTTTCGCCTATCAGGCTCAGGGCGTACGAACGTCTGGCGTTGCTCTTGGAACGTACCAAACCGGAGCACATGCTCATGGAGCTGCGTGCCAAGGATCCCAATGCGTTGAGTACATGGACGGTGGGGCAGGTACAACAGTACTTGTTGCAGACTATCCGTGCGGAGTTTGATCATAACCAGAGTCAGCAGGTATATATCAGCAACGAGGTTTGGGACATGATTGTCAATGCACGTGACCAGACGGCTTCGTTCGTCATCGCCATGGCGGCTCAGTTACCGCCGCAAGCTACTGCGCAGACGTATGCTACGACCCTTATGACCGCTTATGCCAGCAACGGGTTGACCCCCACCGATAAAGCCTTGGAGGAACTCAAAGAAGAAGCTAAAACATTGATGTAAGAACCACCGACCTCCTGAAATGCGGATAAAGAGATATGTAGCAATAATAGCCTTGGCGTTTGTTACCCTGCCTCTATGGGCAGGGAAAGGTTCGTCCGACACCACGCAGTTGTCCAAGAAGATCTACCGAGGTATGACTATCAAACTGGATATCGGTGAGTCCGCCTTGACAGCAGGTATGAGCAAAGGACGGTTGCAGCAATACGAGATAGCCATGAACTGGCAACTCACACGCCGTTTCTACCCGACGCTCGAACTGGGTTACGCAGGAGGTAAGACCGAGCAGGGAGACAGCATCTCGTATAACGCTCATGGCGGTTATTTCCGTGTGGGATGCGACATTAACCCTTTGCGTAAACACCCTGAGAGTCCGCACGCCATGCTCATCGGTATACGTATTGCAACCGATTTTCAACCCCGCAAAGTGGATTGCTGGGGAGAGATTGTTGCCGGTTGTCAGGTACAAGTGTGGGAAAACAAAAAATCGAAGGTGCAAGGCGGTCTTTATATGGGCTGGATGGGACGACTCAAGATCCTCTTTACCCGCGAGAAAGACGGATTGCTGGCAGACGAGATGGGACCGATATACATCCCTGGTTACGGCAAACGAGGCAACATCAGTTGGGGACTTAGCTACCACATAGGGTGGAAGTTCTGAAATTTGAAATTTGAAATCATAAATTATATACATCATGAACAAGACACAAGTTTTGAATCGTGCAGCGGATAACATTCGTATCCTTGCTGCCGCAGCAGTAGAGAAAGCTAAAAGTGGTCACCCGGGCGGTGCTATGGGTGGCGCAGACTTCATCAACGTCCTCTTTAGCGAGTTCCTCGAATACGACCCGGACAATGCCGGTTGGGAAGCGCGTGACCGCTTCTTCTTGGATCCGGGACACATGGCTCCGATGCTTTACGGTCAGCTCTGTCTGGCAGGTAAGTTCACCTTGGAGGATCTGAAGAATCTCCGTCAATGGGGTTCGGTTACTCCCGGTCACCCCGAGCGTGAGATAGAGCGAATGATTGAGAATACGTCCGGTCCGCTTGGTCAGGGACATACTTTTGCAGTGGGAGCAGCTATCGCTGCCAAGTGGTTCAACCAGCGTTACGGAGAGATCCACAACCCGACCATCTATGCATTCATCTCTGATGGTGGCGTGCAGGAGGAGATTTCGCAGGGAGCAGGTCGTTTGGCAGGACACCTCGGATTGGACAACCTCGTCATGTTCTATGACTCGAATACGATTCAGCTCTCGACGGGGTGCGCCGAAGTGACATCCGAAGATGTGGCAGCCAAATATAAAGCGTGGGGTTGGTATGTACAGGAGATCCCGGGCAACGATCCCGACGCCATCCGCGAGGCCCTCATCAAAGCCAAAGCCCACAAAGGCGAGCCGTCGCTCATCATCGGTCATACGACGATGGGTAAGGGCTGCGTGACGGCAGAAGGTGCTAATTGGGAAGGCAAATGTTCGACTCACGGCGCGCCGCTCTCCAAAGCCGGTGCTTCGTTCGAGAAGACCATTGAGCACCTTGGAGGTAACCCCGAAGATCCGTTCCAGATCTTCCCCGAAGTGAAGAAACTGTACGACGACCGTGCGGCTGAACTGCGTGAGTTGTGCAACAAGAAATACGAGGCATACTACGAGTGGAAGCAGGCTAATCCGCAGGCTGCCAATGAATATGAGACCTTCATGTCCGGCGAGACGCCTTGCTTGGATTGGAGTCTCATCGAGCAGAAAGCCGGTGACGCAACCCGTAACGCTAGCGGCAAAGTGCTTGGATTCCTTGCAGAGAACGTGGGCAACATGATCGTTTCGTCCGCGGATCTCTCGAACTCCGACAAGACCGACGGTTTCCTCAAGAAGACCCACGCCCTCAAGAAAGGCGATTTCAGCGGCCAATTCCTCCAAGCAGGTGTGTCCGAACTCACCATGGCGTGCGTCATGATCGGTATGGCGCTTCACGGCGGAATCATCCCTGCATGTGGTACGTTCTTCGTCTTCTCTGACTACATGAAACCTGCGGTTCGTATGGCGGCGCTCATGGAGTTGCCGGTTAAGTTCATCTGGTCGCACGATGCGTTCCGTGTCGGCGAAGATGGTCCGACTCACGAACCGGTTGAGCAAGAAGCACAGATTCGTTTGATGGAGAAACTTCATAACCACCACGGCAAACCCTCTATGCTTGTCCTTCGTCCGGCTGACGCCGAAGAAACAACTCTCGCTTGGCGTGCAGCGATTGAGAACACCGAGACGCCGACCGCGCTCATTCTCAGCCGTCAGGATATTGCTCCTGTTCCAAACGTCAACCTCGAAGGTTTCCGCAAAGGTGCGTATATCGTTTCGAAAGACGAGAATCCGCAAGTCGTTCTTCTCGCTTCGGGAAGCGAAGTAAGTACCTTGTTAAGTGGCGCCGAACTGCTCCGTGCAGAAGGTATCCGCCTTCAGATAGTAAGCGTTCCTTCCGAAGGTCTTTTCCGTGAGCAACCGAAAGAGTACCAGGACGAAGTCCTGCCTCGTGGCATCAAGCGTTTCGGTATGACCGCAGGTCTGCCTTGCACCCTCGAAGGCCTAGTAGGCGAAAACGGCGCCATCTGGGGACTCAACTCCTTCGGTTTCTCCGCTCCTTACAAAGTCCTCGATGAGAAACTCGGCTTCACCGCCCAGAACGTTTACAACCAAGTAAAGAAGCTGCTGTAAGAACACAACAACTATGGACGATAATTTTGCCATACAACTCTTTGAAGGAAAGCGTGTCCGCATCGTGTGGGATGCCGAGCAAGAAAAGTACTATTTCTCTATTGTGGATATAGTACAGGTATTAACGGATAGTGCCGATGCAACTGCCTATTGGCGCAAGTTAAAGCAACGGCTTAAAGCTGAAGGAAATGAAACCGTGACAAATTGTCACGCTTTGAAATTACCCGCCGCCGATGGTAAGAAACGCTTGACGGACATGGCTGATTTACAAGGCATTTTCCGTCTCATCCAGTCTGTTCCATCTAAGAAAGCGGAGCCTGTCAAACAATGGTTGGCAAAATTAGGCGAGCAGCGCATAGACCAGATGATCGATCCGGAGCAGACCTTCCAAATGGCAGTGGAGGACTATCGCCGCCAAGGTTATTCCGATAAATGGATTAACGAAAGGATGCGCTCCATTGAGATGCGCAAAGAGTTGACGGATGAATGGCATCGCGCAGGTATTACAGAGCAGAAAGATTTTGCAATTCTCACGAATGTCCTCACGCAGGCTTGGAGCGGAATGACCACCGGTGAATACAAGCGCCACAAAGGTCTGACCAAAGAGAACTTGCGTGATAACATGACGAATGTGGAACTGGCGCTAAACACGCTTGCCGAAGTGACCGCAACGGAAATCTCACGTCAGCGTAATCCCAAAGGCATGGCTCAGAGCCGCCAAACAGCCAAAGAAGGTGGCGAAGTCGCTCGCAACGCCCGCGCAGACATCGAGAGCCGTTTAGGTCATTCCGTCATCTCATCAGAACGCGCTTCGGACCACATCCGTCCGATAGAAGAAAAAGGCAAAGCAGAATTGCCATCCGACGATAAGTAATAAAACGCTTAAGCGACCCTAATTAAAGACAGGCTCCTTGAACGTAATAATTATCGCGGACAAGATTATTGGGAGTTGGTATATTAAATGTATGTTAAGTATGGAGCAACTTAATCGAGCAGAATATATAGAAGCGGTTAAGGCAATTAAGGAGGCTATACAAATTAGTCGCTACCGAGCCGCCAAGTTAGTCAACAAAGAGGTATTGGCTTTGTATTATGCGGTGGGTAGATATATCTCCCTCAACAGTCGGCATGCTTCATACGGAAGTAGTGCTCTGCGGGTTATTTCTGATCAACTCCAACAAGAAATGCCCGGATTGAAAGGCTTTTCGGAGTCCAGTTTGAAGAGAATGCGCAAATTTTATGAGGATTGGAGCGAGTTAATAGAGAATCGTCCACCGGTAGCGGACGATTTGAATGCTGACATTATACCATTTGATAATCAGCATATTATAATTCGGCCACTGACGGTGGACGAATTTACACCAGAGCAATTACAACAATTCTTGTCGGTTCCTTTTATACATCATTATGAGATTCTAACAAAAACTTCTACCATAGAAGAACGTCTCTTTTATATCCGTCAATGTGCTACACAGTTCTGGACAAAAGACAAACTGATTGCGAATCTTAAAGCGGATATATTCCATAAGGAAGCGGCTCCGAATAATTTCCAGATTGCCATTTCAGACAGCCGTTTGCGTGATAAAGCATTGCAAGTATTCCGCGAAGATGTGGTCTTGGATTTTCTAACGCTTCCTGATCCGGATTTTGTGGATGAAAAAGATGTGGAGCAGCAGATTGTAAAGAATATTAAGGACTTTATCATGGCACTTGGCGGAGATTTCAGTTTTATGGGTAACCAATACCGCTTGATTGTGGACGGAGAAGAGAGTTTTATTGATTTGCTGTTCTTCAATCGCCGTTTGCGTTCATTAGTAGCTGTTGAACTCAAAAGCGGCAAATTCAAACCGGAATATGCGGGAAAAATGAATTATTATCTTTCTGCTTTGGATGAATATGTCAAAATGCCGGACGAGAATCCCAGTATTGGTATCATTCTTTGCCGTTCGATGAACGAGAAGAAAGTAGAATTCTCTTTCCGCGACATGACTAAGCCGATGGGGGTTGCTACATATCATAGTAGTAGCGAACTTCCGGAAGCATACAAAAATATCTTACCATCAGCAGAGGAATTAAGTAAACTACTATAACATCATCCCTCTCCGAGACGTTAAATCGGAGAAAGACAAACGCAGGTGTGCGCACAACATATTGATATTCACGCAGTAGAGAAATCGCCAAATTCAAAGCAGTTTGAATATAAGAAACACAGAGAAACCAGTTTAGTGGTTTGCTTGTGTTTCTTGGGCGTTTGGCGATGCCTTTCTATTGCGACAAGTGAACCACTATTTTACAAAAAAGAATCTTAAATGGCGACATATTACAAATATTTAAGTTTTGGAGAAGATAGGTCTATTTGTAGAGATAGAACTATGAGCATTTTTAGAGAAAACAAACTATATATGCCATTTTACCATGCACTAAATGACCCCATGGAAGCATATTATGAAGGTAGTTCTTTAACAGCAAACCAAATTCAAGAACTAAAGTCAATGAAGCAGGCTATTAGGATTTGCTGTTTATCCAAATCGCATACAGATATGTTAATGTGGTCACATTACGGAGATGGACATAAAGGATGCTGTATAGAAGTTGAAATAAATCCCATTTCAAGTCCTGCTTGTAAGAGAAGAATAATTAAATATGTACCAAACATACAAACTCCACAAGGAAGCAACTCATATGAGAGGAGCATAGATATTCTTAGGAAGAAGCTTTTGCCGTGGCAATACGAACAGGAAGTTCGATTTTTACGGAACACGGCTATAAACGATGATGAATATTTAGAGGTCAATATAAAAAAAGTATACTTGGGATGCCATTTAGAATACGGTCAGGTAGAAGAGTTCAAGCGACTTATTAATGATATGCGCACCATACAACCCCAAATAGACATAGAACAACTCCAACGTAACCAACTAACGTATTGGAAGAATAAGAGAAATCCCAATAAACCTATTTTGTAATTGTAATTAAATACTATGGCATATAACGATAACTTTGACTTTGATTTTTTAGGGGAGGAAAGAAAAATCGATAAAAAAGGATACCTGCAATACATCATCGAAAGGTCATCATATAAATGTAAATTGGAAGGTGACACTTTGATTTTTGCAGACAATCGGTTGGATTGTTTATTACAACCCAATAGGGACTTGTCATGTGCTGTGAGAAGTGCGGAGTTCATAAAACGTATCGACTTATCATCTTGTGCTATTAATCCTCTCAAGATTAACGATTTCCCATTTATAGAAGAAGTTGTTTTGGCTGATGAAGCAAAATTCCTTCCATCAATAGATAATTGTCCACGTTTGGTAAGAATGAAGTGCAAGACAGCCTCTCAAACACCATTCATGTATCCTAATGTTGATTATTGTGATAATTCAACAATAAGATTCTCCGAAGAGTTAGTCTCAATACCAGATAATCTCCGTGGTTACAAAGAACTTGATTTTTCCAAATGTGTACGTCTGAAATTCCGTGAACGAGACTTGCAATACTGCGACGCGGATACCATAATATTACCATTTTCTATAGAAGAACTGCCTTATTTTGTTTTAAGAAATTGCCCAAAACTGAGAAATGTTTTAGGTGGAAATATTAAGTCCATAAGGAGAGGGGCACTGGCGCTACAATGTCCTTTGAATTATTGTCCTTCTTTACAGAGGATTCAATTCTCAAGGGATCTTTCTGAAGACGAAATTCGTCGGCAAGTTTCACAAATACAACTAGGTCCAGAAAAACGAGGTCGACACGGGATTGTTGTATGTTCAGATAATGAGTATTCCTACATTTGGTGCTTTAATGTAAGGCTATTTTACTACACAAAGAATATTGATATAGTAGGTACTTTCGTCGCGTTTGAGCATCCTATTCGACGAGAAATTTTTGTCAAAGATGGTCTATGTCAAATCATCCAAGGCGATGAGTGGTTTGTAGAAAATATCCAAGATAATACTAAGCACATTTTATGGGATCCATACCCAGGATTTAGTGAGCGTAGAACAGAAGATGGTCTACATCCTTATTGGGTTGATGTTCAATCGGATGCTGTTGCAATTTATCGTCAATTAGAAGAGAGACTGCAAAAGCCGTTAACCAAGGTAATTGAAGAAATAAATCAAACGGTAGATTCTTTGGATATAGAAGCCATTATTGATGCCTTTGCTACTACTTATTCGCATGACATTCACGATAAGGTAGGTGGAGATGTGCGTGAAGAGTTTTTGGTTAGACGCTCCTCGTTTTATAACGATGGTTATTTAGAAACCCTGATGCCGACATATAGGAATTATTCTGTGGAAACTGGGTATGGTTATTCTTTGAACAACTTTTCCAACGAGGAAATAGAAGCATCCAAAATAACAGATGCGGAATATCGCGAACGAGCACGAAAATCGTATAACATAAAAGAGCATAAACGTTTTCTGATAGATGAGTATATTCGAAAAATGGTAGATGATGCCAAATTTGTAGAACGTTGTCTATGGATAGAATCTGCTAAGAGAATGCTTAAGGAAACGGCAAATCTAAAAGGAGTAGAAAAAGTATTGTATCTTAACAAACATATTAGAATGTAATATTTATGTTTATCAACCTTGTAAATACAGACATTCCCTTTGAGGAATACCAATTGAGTCAAGATAAAATTGACGCGTTGAAATTTCAATTGTTACTATCGGAAGGTTATTTGAATGCCTACGAATTGCAGGACGAACAAGACCCCTTTGATTGTTACAATGTTTTTCTGTTGTTTTTGGAAGGGAAATTGTTATTTCTTTTAGTAGGAAATGCGAGAGCAATAGAAGACGGTTATCCATTTCTGTGTATGGTAGATATGTCGGGTGAATTTCCTCGTCGGCTGGATAGTGAGGAAATGATAGATTTCATTTGCGATGCATATCACCTCAATCAAGATAAGCCAATTACATGTGGTTTGGTTTCTCTTGATAATGAAATAGACAGGATTGTTATTACACAAAAACTTGAAGACGAGTTGGAATATATAATCAAAGCACGTCGGCGTACTCCAAAAGAGGAGGTCAAAGAAGAATCGGCTGTTTTGCGTCACTATGAGGAATACGATAAACCTGCTAAGAGAAATGTTGATTATGAGTTGTCCGCCTCTGAACAAACTGAAATGGAAAGATTAAAACAGATCTTTCTGAAAAAGATATATAATTTCGATTACCAGCCAAATAGCGATAAATGAAACGCTTATTTCCCATATTAATTATTGCCCTTTCTGCTTGTACCCATACAAACAATTGGGTGCAAGAATTGGAGAACAAGAATCCGCTAAAAGATAGCACGGAATATATTAGTGTCTATTTTCGCTTCGATACGATTATTAACGATTTTGAGGTCAGTGGTATTCTGTATCCGTATTATTCAGAACAATATGGCTGGAGCATGTACGAAAACGGAGTACGTTTGTTCTTCCATTCTTGTAATACAAACAAAGAATATATTTGGACGGATTTCGACGAGACTTGTCAATGCTTCAAAAATACATTCATGAGTAAGAATGTGTTTGACATAGTAACTGCACAAGATTTTCATGGCTTCAAGAACGGTGATAGCTTTACTTTCAAATACAATGCGCAACAGAGTGCAGAGCCTGAAAATCCTTTACTTCCAAATGCTGAATATCAATTCTATGACATAGATTTTGACGGAAAGGATGAGTTACTACTCAACTACTATCATGGCGGTCCGAAAGGTTGTTCTATGGCAGAAATCTATGAGATGACAGACACTGCTTTTGTCCCAAAATATCTAGTCGGAAGTGACGATCACTTCTACATAGACGAAAATACCATTATTGACACGGACGATAAAACCATTACCGAAGTAAACAAAAATAGTTTGCATTGTGAAGACTGGAGTACTTTCTGTTATCAAGCAGATAGCGTTGGAGAGTTACGCCTAAAATATAGTACCTCATACCACCATAATCCAGCAAAAAATTCAGTCATCTGCGATACTATTTTCTACAAGTAAAAGAGCAAATAATCCTGTTGGCTTAATATTCTACAATCCCATGTGACATATTTCTATGTAGCATCGAGAGATGCTTGAGATATGCTGATTGACAGTCATTAGTTGGTATGCTTTCCGTTTACATGAATCTTAATAATCGAACATTTTTCGAAGCATAAAATGGGCTTTTTTATGTGAGTTTTTTATCGGACTTAAATCGGAGGCAAAACGGAGTTAAGTCGGAGTCAAGTCGGAGGCGACAAAATCTTAATAATCGGATACCTTTTTAGGGCAACAAGCGGATAAAAAACGGGACGGTGACGTACGTAATGGTAACGAGATGGTAACGGGAATGAAGGCTAAATAGAGGCTCATTGAAGAATAAACGGAGGCTAAATACACGCAAAAAATCTACAAAATACTTGAACTTCTTGCATATGTCAAAAAAAAGTAGTACCTTTGCAGCGGCAAAGGTCAATGAGAAAATAATCCAATGACCAAATCGTAAATAAATCGTACATTGTAAATTTGTAAATCGTAAATTATATTATATGGAATACAACTTTAGTGACATTGAGAAAAAATGGCAAAAAGCGTGGGAAGAGAACGGCGTTTATACCGTTTCCAATGAGTCCGACAAGCCGCACTACTATGTGTTGGACATGTTCCCTTATCCTTCGGGAGCGGGTCTGCATGTCGGTCACCCATTAGGCTACATTGCCAGCGATATTTACAGCCGTTACAAACGGTTGAAGGGCTTTAACGTGTTGCACCCGATGGGTTTTGACTCCTATGGTCTGCCGGCGGAACAGTACGCTATTCAGACCGGACAACACCCCGAGAAAACGACCTTCG
>Ga0256405_10008463_pt1 | contig 14729 bp, 10 predicted proteins | sample RumenRJG_02DNA_FD_189096 | JGI IMG/M metagenome (GOLD analysis project Ga0256405, IMG submission 189096) | Bovine rumen microbial communities from Lethbridge, Alberta, Canada - RJG_02 | ecosystem: Host-associated > Mammals > Digestive system > Stomach > Rumen | place: Canada: Alberta... | reverse complement strand
TATTTGGTAGCAAAAACCAGTACAGCCGACAGGAAACGGGAGATGAAGGAACTTCAGTTGAGCATTGAAGCTGGAAGACGTCGCATTGATGAACTGGACCGGCTGATCTCCCGGATCTATGAGGACAATATCATTGGCCGCATTTCAGATGATCGGTATGAGCGCATGTCTGCCGGCTATGAAAAGGAACAGCATGACCTAATGGTTTCCGTAGCCGAAAACGAACGCCGCCTCCACGAAATGGAGAAGGAGCGGGTGGACCTGCGTATGCTGCTGAAAGGGCTTCGGGAGTTTACCGAAATTCGTGAACTGACGCCAGAGTTGGTCAACACCCTGATCCAGCGTATCGAGGTTCACAGCAGCGACCGTTCCAGCGGTCATGTCCGGGTCAAGGTCGATATTTATTTCACTGCCGTGGGAATGATCGACCTGCCCACCGAAGAGGACCTGTCCTCGTTGATTACAGAGATCCAGGAGAACGGAATCGGCGCATGAAAATAGAAAAGCGGTGTAATCTCCATGACGAAGATTACACCGTTCCCTACATAAGAAATTACTTCCTTATGACCTGAAACCGTACGGTTCAAGGGTTTTCTTGGCGGAGAAGGAGGGATTTGAACCCTCGCGACGCTCAACACGCCCTACTCCCTTAGCAGGGGAGCCCCTTCGGCCACTTGGGTACTTCTCCAAGTCCGGATCGGAAAAAATATGGCGGAGAGAGTGGGATTCGAACCCACGGCCCTTTCGGGTCACCGGTTTTCAAGACCGGCTCCTTAAACCACTCGGACATCTCTCCGTGTGGGAGGTCCGGCCAGATACAAGAATTATCTTACCATAGGATACCCTGTTTGTCAATGAAAAAAGTAAAATTATCCGCAATGAATTAAAAGAACCCTTGACAATCCGTCGCCGCTCTCGTATAATGAGGAAGCTACATCGGGGTGTGGCGAAGCTTGGTATCGCGCTTGGTTCGGGTCCAAGAGGCCTGGGGTTCAAATCCCCACACTCCGACCAGTTTCAATCGCCCGGAGACCTTGGAAGACAAGGTTCTCCGGGCGTTTTATTTTTTCCGGATAGCACACATTATGCTAGTCTCAATTAAAAAGCTTGAAAAGCATTTTATAGCGCCGAAGGCGCGTTGGTGTCTGCATGAGACGGGGGGCGCGCTTTGCGCGACACCAGCGTGCGAAGTACGCGGATTCACCAATGAAAAGTTTTAATTGGAGAATCGTATTAGAGACAGCACGTCATCCGCCGCCTCGGTTGTCTGACGGACCTTTGGAACTTCTTTACGACGCCCCGCCCTGCTGTCTTCCCTTATATTCCAGGCAGAGCATAGTCAGATCGTCAAACTGCTTGGCGTCGCCCGTAAAGGCGTCTACATCCGCCTGGACCCCCTCCAGGATCCCCCTGGGATCATGTGCCGCGATCCTGTTCAGCACGTCGGTCATCCGCTCCATGCCATAGAATTCCCCGTCCGCGTTGCAGGCTTCCGGGACGCCGTCGGTGTATACAAAGATGGCGTCCCCGGGCATCATTCGGATCTCGTAGTCCTGGTATTTGGATCTGGTCAGCGCGCCCACGACTAGGCCATGCTTGTCCTTCAAGAGGCGGAACACGCCGTCCTGGCCCCGGATGACGGGGTATTCATGGCCGCCGTTGGCGCAGGTCATGATACCGGTCTCCAGATCCAGGATCCCCATCCAGACGGTGACAAACATTCTGGTCTTGTTGTCTTTGCAGATCTGTGCGTTTACCGCCGTCAGGATCTCGCTGGGGCTGCCTCCCAGCTGCGACCGATAGTTTATCAGAATCTTGGACGCCATCATAAACAGTGCCGCTGGGACGCCCTTATCGGAGACGTCTGCGATGAGCACCGCCAGATGCTGGTCATCGATCAGAAAGAAATCATAAAAGTCGCCGCCGACTTCCTTGGCCGGCGTCATGCTGGCATAGAGATCAAAGTCGTCCCGGTTCGGGAAAGCAGGGAAGATATTTGGGAGCATCGACGCCTGGATCTGAGAAGCCATGCGCAGCTCCGTGCCGACACGCTCCTTTTCCGCGGTGACACGGGTCAGATGCTCCGTATAGTCCACGATGCGGTTCTCCATGGCCCGGATCTCATGATACAGATCGCTGATCTCATCATTGCTCCGGATATTTAAGTCGATCACGTCGGAGTGGGTAAAGGGCCGGTCCTCCTTGGCGAAAACCGCAGCGGCCATGGCCAGCTTGCGCAGCGGGCATATGGTGGTATGCCGCAGCAGAACAACGCACAGAAGGATGGCGGCGGCCAGCAAAAGCGCTACAAACAGGATGCTCTGCTCCAGAAACTTGTAGCGGGCTCCCACGATTTCCGTCATATTGATATCCACGCCGGCAACACCCACCGTTTTCCCGGTCGCCGAATCCCGGACAGGTTCGATCGCGGTGCACAGCCACCCAAAGGAGGAGCGATAGACAGTGGGCGAAACGGCCGCGTTATCCGCATAGCCGGAAAACTCCTTGATGGGCTCCTCTCCCGTGCCGATATAAAAGAGGTCTTCGTCCGGGTCCGCGATATTATAGCTGACGCCGTCCAAATCGTATTGGTAATAGGCGGCGTCCACGTCCAGATAGTCTTTCATGGCCTTGAGCCCTTCACACAGGGTTTGGTAGTCGTCCAGGAGACTCCAGGCCGAGGGATCGTTTTCCAACATGTCTGCGTCTTCGGGGTCCGCGCCAAAATAGGACACCTCGAGCCAGCCAGGGCGGCTTTGGAGCCACGCCTTGATGATCTCTTGATCGCCGGCCTCCAGGGCGCCCTTCCGCATTTCCTGAAATTCATCGGTATGGATGGAGTTCCAAAAGTACGCCAGCATCCCCGGGTCAACGTTTTCCGCGCAGGCTTCTGCGGCATTCAGGAGCTGCTGATCGTATTTGTCATCCACTCGCTGACAGAAAAAGTAATAGCTGATGCACATTAAGCCTGCTGCCACAGCCAGAATACTTCCGATCACCAGGATATTCAGTTTTTTCTGTATACTCAGCCTTCGCGGTGTTTTTTCCATCCATCGGCACTCCTTTGCTTTTCCATGAATCCACAGCAGAACGCTGCCGCCGCGCAGTCTGTCGATGGTCAGCCCCGTCAGCCAGGATCCTTTTTTCAGGAATTCCCGAAGCGGGGGACTGTCAGCTGATCGTCAAAAGATCCAGGAAGCCCGTCACGGCGAATACATCGCGGATGACCTCGTTGATGCTGCTGATCTCGATCGGCTTATTCTGCTCCTCCATCTCCTGCTCAAAGGTAAGCAGGACCCGCAGGCCCGCCGATGAGATGTAATCGACCTGCCCAAAATCCAGGGTCAGCTTGGAAACGCTGTCCAGCAGCGGTTCCACATCTTCCAGAAGGGTAGGGGAGGTAAAGGTGTCCAAACGACCTTCCAGTTTTACGATCAGGGCGTCGCCCTCTTTCATTTTTTCGATATTCAGCATATTGATTCCCCCAAAAACAATCGTATTTTTTATATTTTACCACAGATTTCTGAGAAGCGCCAGATGATCCCGGCGGTTACGGCGCTCACGTCGCCAATTCGCGCAGGCCGAAATACCGGAGGGCATTTTTATCCCGCAGTTCTCCGTCGTGCTGTTCACAAAGCTGATGCAGCGGTCATTCTCTCCAATGAGAAAAAAGGGGATGCGCTTTACCCGGAAGCTCCTGGCCAGGACCTGTATCTCTTCCGTTTCGATGGGGGTTCCCACATAGACTCTGCAAGAGCCGTTCGGCATGAGAATTCCGTTCAGCGTAAGATACCGTCAAAATCGAAGGAAATCGCTTTGATACTTCCGATCCATGCTGCGGATGGACAGATCCATGCGTTCGCTCTCCGGGACGCCGAACTCCGACGGGATAACCATGAGCTCGTCCATGGTTCGGGGGAAGTGCCTGCTATTCCGCCAGGCATACCCCAGAATGGTCAGAACGGTTACGACGCCGTTGAGTACATTTGCGATATAGACGCTGTTCATCCCCACAGGCCGGATCAACAGGGCGGTAAAGCCCACGACGCAGACCACACCGTCCAGAAGAGACAGGCTGTGGACCATGCTGTGCTTGCCAGATATCTGTCCGTAGCAAACGAAGTGCATACAGATGATGCTGAAGGGCTGGTAGCACTACAGTTGCTGGCAAAAAAGCTTGATACGATTCCGTTGACTGCCCCCACCGCCGCCAGAATGATCTGGATCAGCAAAAGGCGGAACATCAGCCGGGACAGGATCTTTGTATTCGCTGTCGATGTATCCATGAACTCTCCTTCCTCGGGGCGTTCCTGGGCTCCGGCGTTTTTTGCACGGATCATGGTCGCCCCGGCGCTGCCGGTCGTCACTGGCTCCGCACATACTGTTGCCAATGATGGAAGTATATCAAATAAATCATAGCGTTTTTGTGTCACATTGTCAATAAACTGGAAGCTGTGCCTTCGGAGAATGCCCGCCGTTAAGGTCAATGTCGTCTAAAAAGTGGGCGGCATAATATGCAGCTTCGATGAACAGCATAGTTTTCCATCGACCGAGGCAGCTTGCCGTGGTCTGCGCTGCATTACTTTTTATTGGAGAATCGTATAAAAAACCGCCGGAAAGGTGAAATCATCTTCCCGGCGGCTTTCTTTCTGAATGATACACTTGCAATGCCTGGCAGCTTTTATACTGACTGCATGATGTACTGTCCCCAAAAGGTTCCAAGTACTCTTTGATTTGGCTCACTCCGCCCGGAGCTCAGTAATCAGACGAGCCAAGGTCTCATACAGCCGCTCCGGCTCGATAGGCTTGAACAGGTGGGCGTTCATCCCGGCCTGGAGGGATCGCTCCACGTCCTCGTCGAAGACGTTGGCTGTCATGGCAATGATGGGAATCTCCTTTGCGTCCGGCCTGTCCAGGGCCCGGATCGCTTGGGTGGCAGACAAGCCGTCCATGATCGGCATTCGCACGTCCATCAGCACCGCGTTGTAATACCCCGCAGGCTGATCAGCGAACATATCTACGGCGCGCTGTCCGTTTTCAGCTCGCTCGGTAAGGATATCCTCCAGTTCCAGCAGATCGGCCAGGATCTCGGCGTTGGCGTCCACGTCCTCCGCCATAAGAATCCGGCAGCCGGCTAGGATGTTCTCCGATGCCTCCGCCGCGGGGTGGACGGCCGCGGGTTCAGCCCCGCTCTTGCGCTCCAGCACGGAGTGGATGGTCCGCATCAGGCTGTCGGAGAAAAGAGGCTTGGCGATGATGCCGTCCACCTCTGCCTTGGCTTCCTCCTCGATGATATCCCAGTTGTAACCCGTGAGCATGATGACCGTGGTCTCCCCGTTGTCAAAGGCACGGAGCGCCCGGGTGAGGTCCAGGCCGTTCATATCGGGCATCTTGTAATCGGTGAGCAGGAGCCGGTAGGGGAGGCCGGAGGCATAGGCGTCCTGGAGGAGCTGCAGCGCCTGGTGGGGGGAGGTCACGGACACAGCCTCGATGCCGATGGTATTCAGAACGAACTTGGCGTGTTCGCCGGCGATCTCGTCGTCATCCACCACCAGGGTGAGGAGATCCTCGGGCAGGGCGACGCCGGGCTCTGGCTGGAAGACCCGATCTGACGTCTTCAGGACAACTGTGACCGTAAAGGTGGATCCCACGCCCTTTTTGCTCTCCACGGCGATCTCCCCGTCCATCATCTCCACAAAGCTTTTCGTGATGGCCATGCCCAGGCCGCTGCCCCCGTACCGGTTGGTGCTGGTGGCGTCCTCCTGGGAGAAGGCCTCAAAGAGCTTGGGGATAAAGGCCTGATCCATACCGATGCCAGTGTCCTTCATGATGAAGCGGAGGGTGCAGCCGGATTCGTCCCGGGCCGTCTGTTCCACGGTCAGGGTCACGTTTCCTGGCGGGTCGGTGAACTTGACGGAGTTGCCCAGGATATTAATCAGGACCTGTTTGAGCTTCATGTCGTCCCCGGCGTAATAGTCGCTGATCGGCCCGACGATTTTGCATTCATAGTGCAGTCCCTTATCCATGCACTGTCCGTTTATGATGATGTTGATCTGATCCAGGAACTCCCGGAAGGAGAACTCCTCATCCTTCAGCACCATCCGTCCCGATTCGATACGACTCATGTCCAGGATGTCGTTGATGAGCCCCAGGAGGTGCTTGGCGCTGGCGCCGATCTTCTCCAACTGGTCCCGCGTGCGCGGAGAAAGCTCCGGGTCCCGCAGCGCGATGTTGTCCAACCCGATGATGGCGTTCATGGGGGTGCGGATCTCATGGCTCATATTGGACAGAAAGCTTGTTTTGGCGCGGCTGGACTCTTCGGCCAGCGCCTTTTCCACCTCGATCTGCTTCTCACGCCTTTGGGTGGTGCTGTTGATTTGGAACAGAAGGAGCAAAGCGGCCACGATCAGGCCGATTTGAATGGTGCTCTCCCTGCCGATGGTATCTGTGGTTTTTGCCAGCTCATCGCGCAGGAACGCAAAGGTGCTGTTGTTGTCGTCGTCGGGGTCCACGGTCCCTGCCTCTTCCAGGCGCTCTACATAATAATTCTGGAGGGGGACGATGGTTTGCTCCAGGCAGGTGTCCGTGGCCTGCCGCATCCAGACAGTGGAGGTGAAAATGATCAGTCCCAGAAGGACGATCCAGGCGACAGTGGACCGACCCAGCCGCCGATGGGTATCCTTCCGGAGGATGCTGTAGTAGAACAGAAAGCCCAAGATACCCCAGGCAGCAAGGATGAGATAGGACTCGGTAGACAAGGTCTTGATGGCCGTTAAATTGGGGATCAGGAAGACCAGGGCGAAGAGAAGGGAGATCACCAGCCCCGCAACGCCCGTGACTCCTGCCAGACGGTTCTTTTCCAGTTTGGCGACCTTGCAGGCGCAGGCGGCGGAGAAGGCATACGCAATGGTTGCGCCCACGGTGGTCACATCCACGATCCAGCTGATGGCGGTCCGACCCAGGAAGGGCAGGATCACAGAGATCCCCAGGATGCAGAGGATGGCGTGCCGCGGGACGTTGTTCCGGTCCAGCTGACCCAGCCAGCCGGGGAACAGCCCGTCCTCCGACATGGTGCGGAGGAGACGGCTCAGGGCGATGTAGTTGCCGATCAGGCCTGTAAAAATGCCGCACAGGGCCGCCACGCCCAGCAGGAGCCGGCCCCCGTCCCCCAGAGCGGTGTTGGCAGCAAAAAAGGTTGGAACGGACCGAACGCCCGACAGGCTCTCCAGATGGGCGATATACGCCGGCCAGTCGTCTTGTCCCGCAGGCAGCGCGGTCACTGCCAGCAAGGCCAGGAAAATATAGGCCAGGGCCGCCGTCACCACTGCAATGGCAAGGATAGGGAAGGCGCGTTTGAGAGAGAATTTGGCCTCGCCCGCGGAATGAGAGATAGACTCAAATCCCACAAAAGCCCAAGGCGCCAGGGCGAAGATCAGAAAGCTTCCGCCGAAGGCGCTGTGATTGGGGGCAAAGGCCGGAGAAAAGACCTCTCCGCTGCTGGTATGGTCCATGGCTGCTGCGAAGCAGAGCACCACACTGCCAAAGAGCACAACGGCCATGAGGATCTGTGTCATCTCCGCCGACCGCCGGTGCAGGCACAGCAGAGCGGCGATAAGCAGACCCGCCGCCGCCAGGAGAATCTCGCCAAAGTAGATGTGGAAGCCCGCGACGGTGTAGTCAAAGCCGAACTGAAACACATCGCCCAGCACAGTCCTTGCGATCAGAGGCAGGGCGGTGGCATTGGCCCAGATGATGGCAATATAGGTCAGAATGAGGAACCATGCGCTGAGGAAGCCGTGGTCATACCCAAAACACTTTTTGGTGTAGGTATAGGTGCCGCCGCCGTCGGGATAGCGATTCATCAGGAAGTGATAATTCGCTGCCAGGATCAGCATGACCAGGCCGCCGCAGCCGATGCCGATGGCTGTGCCGATCGGGCCGGCAATCGGCAGGAAGGTCGTGCCGGGCATGACGAAAGCGCCCCACCCCACGCTGCACCCGAAGGCAAGCGCCCATGCGCCCAGGGTGGATAAATACGGGAAAGGACCGCGCTTTGCCGCATCCTTGGTTGATCTGTTCATGGTCATCCGTTCTTTCTCAAAAGAGTTCCCTTATGATTGCTCCTCTGTATAAGTCTGGATGCCCCTTACTGCTTTTTGATACATTGCGTCGATGTCCCGGACAATGGCTTTCACTTGCTCGTCGGTCATGGACCGGCTGTTGCCGGGGCGGAATTCCTCGGCGATATCCGAGGCGGCGTTTGAGAGCTTCACCAGCCCCAGGTTGGCGCAAACGCCCTTCATGGCGTGGGCGCTTTCAAAGAGCTGTTCGGCGTCCATGGATTCACCTGCCGCGCGCAGGGAAGCGAAGACCTTGTTCTGCGGGAGCTTTTTAATGTGCTTATCCAGCAGCTTTTCCACCCGCAGGACCTTCAGTGCCTGATTGTAGTCTCCGTCGATGGCTTGATATAACGCTTCCAACGTCATGCTTTTACCCCCTTTCTATCTCCATTTCCCGCTGGATCAGTAATTCAAACTCCTCTGGGGGCAGGGGGCGGGAGAAATAGTACCCCTGCACCAGGTCGCAGCCGTCCTTGCGCAGGAGGTCAAACTGTCCCTCTGTTTCCACGCCTTCGGCCACCACCGGCACCTGGAGATATCTGCCGATATCCAAAATAAGTGAAACCAGCCGTCGGTCCGTTGCGCTGGTTTCGATATTGCGGATGAACTTCATGTCCATTTTCAGTACGTCGATGGGCATGTCAGAGAGCATATTCAGGGAGGAGTAGCCGGAGCCGAAATCGTCCATCTCGACCTCGAAGCCCAGCTCCCGCAGCCGGTGGATTACATCCAGGACGTTCTTGGCGTTGTCCGTATAGGCCGACTCCGTGACCTCCAGCTTAATGTTTTTGTACTCCAGTCCGTTTTCTTCAATGATCCGGATCAGCTGATCCACCAGGGTGGGATCGAAGACGTCGGCCCGGGAAAGGTTGACGGAGACGGGCAAGGTAAATTGGTACTTCTCCTTCCACTGGGCGACCTGCCTGGCCGCTTCCTGCCAGACGAAATTGTCCACGACGCTGATGAGCCCGTGACTCTCGAACAGCGGAACGAAAACCCCGGGGGAGATCATACCCAGCTCCGGATGCTTCCACCGGATCAGGGCTTCTGCGCTGCTGAGCCTAGGCGGGTCGCACTGGATGTTGTACTTGGGCTGGTAATACACCGTGAGCTGCCGCTCTATCACCGCTTTTCGCAGATCGTTGAGCAGACGATGGTTCAGCAGCTCCCGCATCCGCATATCCTCGTCATAGACCATCAGGGGGGTCTGATAGTTGCCCCGGACCATGTTGCAGGCCGCCCTGGCCCGGTCGAAGAGCTGGATGGGCTCCACGCCCTCCTGCCAGGGCTTTACGCCCATACGGAGATGGATGCTGGCGTTGTGAGAGATTCCGTTCAGCTTCTTCTGAAAGTGGTCCAGCAGGGCCTCATAGTCCTCCTGATGGGCGCAGTAAATTTCGAACCGGTCTGCCTCAAAGCGGCTGGCGATGCCCTCGGTCTCAGTCAAAAAGGCGCGGATCTCGCTGCCCAGGAACCGGAGGACGTTATCCCCGAATTCCCGGCCGTTGAGATCGTTCACTGAGTGGAACTGCTCGATGTCCATTACGATGGCGTCCATGTGGAGCTCCGGATGGTACTGATACAGGCGGTTGACGTATTCCAGGAAGAAGTTTCGGCTGTAAAGCATGGTCAGACGGTCGTGCTCCGCCGCGGAAATAAGCTGTCGCCCCTCGCTCAGCTCGATGATCCGCCCCACCCGGGCCAGGATCACCTCATGCATATCAAAGGGCTTTGTGATGAAGTCGGCGGCCCCCATCTGCAGGGCCCTGAGCTCGGCGCTTTTGTCGGCAGTCAGGACGATGATGGGGATATTCTTCATCTCCTCGTTGCTCTGCATCCGCTCCATTACCTCAAACCCATTCATCACAGGCATCATGAGATCAAGTATGATGATGGACAGCTCCGAGAGATGCTTTTCGATCTGCTCCAGAGCTTCCACGCCGTTGGTTGCATAGATGATTTCGTAGTTGTCCTCAAGGATCACGCCTAGGGCGTCGCGGTTGATCTCCTGGTCGTCCACCACCAGTACGAGCTGAGGACGCTGGATATGCTTGGATCTGATCATACTATGATTACCCCTTTTTCCCGTTCCTCTTTATTTCTGATTTCAATGTTGTATACAGCATATCGGCGTCTGCCGGCTTGGAGAGATGGGCGTTCATGCCTGCCTCCTGGGTCTGTTTTATATCATGGGAGAAGGCATTGGCGGTCAAAGCGATGATGGGGATCGTTTTTGCGTCCGCATGGTCCGCCCTTCGGATCTCCTTTGCCGCCGTCAGTCCGTCCATCACGGGCATTCTCAGATCCATCAGGATCGCGTCGTAATAGTTGGCAGGTGCGGCCAGGAACATCTCCAGGCCAACCTTTCCGTTTTCCGCGTGATCGCTTTCGGCGCCCTCCAGTTCCAGGAGATCCGCGACGATCTCGGCGTTTTCCGGAATATCCTCCACAATCAGGATCCGGCGGCCCTCCAGAGAGACGTCCTCTTCCGCTGTCTGGGGGGAAGGAGCGGCGTCCTCCACAATCTCCAGGGGCAGGGTCACGGTGAACACGGAGCCCACGTTTTTCTCGCTGGCCGCCGTGATGGTCCCGCCCAGCCGCTTCAGGATGCGCTTGGTGGCGGCCAGGCCAAGGCCGCTGCCGCCGTGGAGATTGGTAAAGCTGTCGTCCTCCTGGGAAAACGCGTCGAACACCTTCGGAAGAAACTCTGGATCGATGCCCACACCGGTATCTTTGACGGTAAAGCGCAGACATGTGCCCGCCTGGTCAGAGGAGGATGGGGCTTCCTCCACAGAGAGGTCCACTGTGCCCGGCGCGTCCGTATACTTCACCGCGTTGTCCAGAAGGTTAAACAGCACATGCTTGAGCTGGAGTTCATCGCCGCGGTAGGTCCGGTCCAAACAGTCCGATGCCGTAAAGTGATAGTCCAGCCCCTTTTCGTTACAGGCTACGTCCACGATAGCGTTGACCTGCTCCAGGGTATCCCGCAGGGAGAAGAGCTCATTTTTGACGACCAGCTTGTCCTGTTCGATGCTGTTCATATCCAGCAGATTGTTGATCAGGTCCAGCAGATGTCTGGCGCTGGCGTCGATCTTCTGCAGGTGTCCTCGGGTTTCCTCTGGAAGGGACGGCTCTTTGAGCGCCACGTTGTCCAGGCCGAGGATCACGTTCATCGGTGTGCGCATCTCGTGGCTGACGCTGGCCAGGAAGGCGGTCTTTGCACGGTTGCTTTCCTCCGCCGCCATAAGCTGGGCCTCCATGTGCTCACCCTCGATGATCCGCTGGGTAATGCGGCTGAGCGTTTGATACATAATGTAAACAAAGATGCTCCCCCCGAAGAGGATCCCCGCGATGATCAGATCCGGTTTTCCGAAAAAGCCCACCGCCAGGTAGCCGATCAGAAACAAAACTAGCAGAACAATAGGAATATAAAGGATCATATTTTCCTCGTCCCAATTCTTTCGGCTCCGAATATCGCGGGCAAAGCGGATGAAGCCATAGATGTTGTATACCATGAGTGCGCTTCCGAGGTAAACCAATGCGTATATTATATATCTCATGAAATATCCCTTTCTTCTCACTTCAACGAAGGAAGTCCGAACGGAAGGTATAATATCTCTCACTATATTATAAATCATAGTCAGCATTTTGCAAGTATAATACTAATTATCGATTAAAATGTTTAAAAAACATTTTAATCGCCCACGGCAGAATCTGCCGTGGGCTGCAAGCTAAAGGCTTGCAGGATTAGATATTGAACGGCTTTCTTCGCCGCACATCCGTGCGGCGGCCATGGGCATAGCCCATGGGAATAAAAACATATGAAATGTTTTTATCAAGAAATAGTATAAAAATCATCTGTTTCCACTTGGCAATGACTCGGACCTAGGGTGACCGGGGAGGACGGAAGAGAACAGAAACAGACCTCCGTTTCAGCGTGGAGGTCTGTCTGTAATACTGTGAGAATTGCCCGGGTCAGCCTTTCAGGGTAGCGGGGTAGTCCCCCTGAGCGTGGAGCGCCGCCAGGGCCTCCGCCACGATGGGCCGGTCCTCTCGATAGGTGACGCCAAACCACACCGCGTCGCTGTGAAGCACGGCCACGTCCAGCTTTCCCTCTGTGATGAGCTTGTCCACCAGCACCGGAAGGAGGCATTCCGCCTTGATGGCGTCGGGGGCCAGCCCCCGAAGGAATTCCGCAAAGTAGACGGCCATCTCCTCAAAGATCCAGGGGGTGAAGCCCCAGAAATTCATGGACACAATGCTCTCCGGGTCCAGGGGGACGGGAGCGTCCGGGTCTGCGGTGTCCGCGATCCGCCCATCGGGATATTTGCGGATCTTCAGCCGCTCGGTCACTTTCTTCAGGTCGCCGCCGACGGCCTGACACACCCCTCGGGAAACGGTGCCGTGCTCACTGACGGTGTTTTTCAACTGATAGCCTACCATGGCGCCCTTGCCCTTGGGGGGGAGGGTCACCAGCTTGTCGTAAATGGTCTGGAAGGCCGAGACGCCGTAGTAGTCGTCGGCGTTGATGATGGCGAAGGGCTCGTCTACCGCGTCCCGGGCGCACAGCGCGGCGTGGACCGTGCCGAAGGGCTTGGTCCGCTCCGGGGGGATGACGTAGAAATCGGGCACGCTGGAGAAGTCCTGGATCTGATAGACTACGCTGACCGGCTCCCCGGACGGGGTGGTCATGCTGAGAATACGGTCTCCGCACAGCGCACGAAGGGTGGGCTCCATACCGGGCTTAATGATAAAGACGATCTTGTGGAACCCGGCCCGGACCGCATCGAAGACTGAGTATTCCAGGATGGCCTCTCCGTTGGGACCAATGCCGTCCGTCTGCTTTTCACCGCCGTACCGTGACCCCATGCCGGCTGCCATGATGACCAGAGTTGCGCCCATGAATCTCTCTCCTTTATAAAAATGATAGGTCCGTCAAAAACACAGGGGGAATTCTTGACAGGAAAAAAGCGCCCCGGACCGAACCCGGCCCGGGTAACGCCATTACGTTCGTGTAGTTGTATTATAGCAGAAAGCGGAGAACTTGTCCATCAAAACAAAATCACATATAAAACTTGTGGTCGCCGATGGTGGTTACATAGGTTTTCGTCTTGTTGGCCCAGGAGTTGAGCCGGCTGACGTTAAAGTACAGGCTGTCGCCCGCCTCTTTCACGCCGTCCAGACAGAGCATGGCTGCCACGGTGCTGTCGAAGTCGGGGTCCCGATAGATCCTCCCGTTGGAAACAGGGGAGAACTGCTTGGGCGCGAAAATGACCTCCTGGATGGTGTTGGGAAAATGCTCGTCGGCGACTCGGTTCAGGATCACTGTCCCAACGGCGACCCGCCCCGCCATGGGCTGGTTGCCCGCCTCGGCGTAAATGATTCGGGAGAGCCAGTAAAGGTCCTCTTCGTTGTAGGTGTTGGCCGTGGCCGCGGGGCCGACCCGACGGATCACAAAGGTCTGAGGTTCCTGCTGGGAGACGGTGCAGCCCAGGGCTTCGGCCAGGGTATTCATCGGGACCAGGAAATCATCTTCCTGCAGAATGTTCCCGGCGGGGACGTAGAAATACCGCCCATTGACCCGGAAATAGCCACTCCATGTCATGCCCACAAAGTCGAGCCCCGGTCCTTTGGCCCGGAAGATATTCTCCTGAAAACTCGTCTCAGCGGCAGGAAAAAGGATGCGAAGGACCGGCTCCACAGCGATATAAATAGTATCGCCGGAAGTCGTTCTGGCGGTTTCGTTGCCAATTGAGAAGCCGTCCACGATAAAATCAGGATAGGTCCGAAGAACAGCACTGGCCTGACTGGATGAGATGGGACGGATGACCTGATTAAAGTCCGCGTAGGAAGCGCCCTGGATGGGACTGAATAAATATCCCTTGTGATAGGGGGCCAACGAACTGGAACCGGAATCCGTGTAGTCGCGGTCCGAGGTGAATGCGTACATGCAAAGCACCAGCAGGAGCGACAGCAGAATGGCTGCGCTTGGCAGGTGTTTTTTCATAACTCACAGAACTCCTGTTTCCGATTATTCATGAAATGTTACTCTATTGTAAAACATTTGTCAGATAAAAGCAAGAAAAAATCACGCCAAAACCACAAAAAATGGAAAAATATTGCCTCAAACACGAACTTTTCGGAAGAATATCAGGTAAAAATGAGCGATAAAATGTCGAAAGAGCCTCTGCCGGAACTTGCAGGAAGTGTCGGCAGAGGCTTCAAACTTTGTCTTTGATAAATATTCAGAACAGTGAAAAAAGGGAGAAGCAGGGAAATTGCGGCACGACTTTATTTTGATTCCGCCTTCCGGTTCGCCTTGTTCAGAAACCGCTCATCCTGGATGACCACCCGGGAATGGGAGCCCTCGGCAACGGGGCCTGCGGCGTCGGAAGCGGTGAGGGAGAAGGTGAGGAAACGGTCCTCCGTGCGGACGACCTCAGCCCGGCAGGTCACGGGCATCCCCACAGGGGTGGGGCTGAGATGCTTGAGGTCCAGATGGGTCCCTACGGTCGAGCTTCCTGCGGGGAGGGAGGGGGCGACGGCCCGCCAGGCGCATTCCTCCAGCCGGGCGGCCAGAACGGGGGTGGCCAGGACTGGGAGGGTTCC
>Ga0256405_10008462_pt1 | contig 14729 bp, 13 predicted proteins | sample RumenRJG_02DNA_FD_189096 | JGI IMG/M metagenome (GOLD analysis project Ga0256405, IMG submission 189096) | Bovine rumen microbial communities from Lethbridge, Alberta, Canada - RJG_02 | ecosystem: Host-associated > Mammals > Digestive system > Stomach > Rumen | place: Canada: Alberta... | reverse complement strand
CTATTATTCTTCTTTACTCTCTAAAAGTTTCTTATCTCTTACATTTATTTAAAGTATTTCTACATGTTTTTATTGCTCTTTTTATTCTGATTTATTAAGTTTTGTTAACAAAAGTATATATCCTTTTTGCTTTTTGTAATATTGTTAAGGGTTTTAATTTAATAAAAAAAGAAAAAAAAGAGTGCTAAGTGCACTCTGATAAACTCCTATCGATTTACAATTTCCGCAACATTTTTTTCAATCTTACGGACTGTGGATTGTTTAAATCTTTCTTTACGTTTTTGTCTATAACCATAAAATATATATATTAAAATACCCATTAAAAGCCACAGAGGGAAAAGCATAGATGACGTAGTTAAACTATGCATTGAAAAAATCATTAAAGCCGTACATATTAATATTCCAAGCACAGGAAATAATGGTGATAAAGGCACTTTGAACGGTCTTTTTCTATTTGGCTCTGTTTTTCTCAAAATCAATACAGCAACACAAATAATAATAAATGAAGTAAATGTGCCAAAATTACATAATTCAGCAGATATACTCAAATCCATAAATAAAGCTCCAATAATCACAACCAGTGCGGTAAGCCATGTAAGAATGGTTGGAACTCTGGTTTTTCTATTAACCAATCTCAACCCTTTAGGCAAAAAATAGTCTCGACTCATAGCATACAAAATTCTTGTAGTACCAAGTTGATAAACTAAAAGAACAGAAGTTAATCCGGCAAGGGCGGCAAGGGAAATAAAACCTGCAAACCAATCCTGATGAACATAACTCATAGCATTTGCAAGTGGAGCACCTGTATCAACGCTATTTAACGGAACAATTCCTGTCAAAACCAATGCCACCAAAACATATAATATTGTACAAATAATCAATGTTCCTAAAATACCTATAGGTAAATCTTTTTGAGGATTTTTAACTTCTTCTGCAGTTGTAGATATAGCATCAAACCCAATATAAGCAAAGAAAATTAGAAATGTACCCATAAATATTCCTTCAAATCCATTTGGAGCAAAAGGCTGCCAATTTTCAGGTTTTATATAAAATGCTCCGACAGCTATAAAAGTAAAAATCATTGATAAATTTATACCGACAAGAACACTTGCCAATCTCGTAGATTCTTTGATTCCCTTTAAAAGCATTATTGTTAACAAAAGAACAATAAATATCGCAGGAAAATTTACGGCAAAAGGAATTTTTCCAAAAATAAACGGTATTTTATCATGGATATCCAAGCCATACTTATTACACATATGCGAAATAGTTATATAATCCATTCTAAGCCATATCGGACAATTAGTAATAAAAGACGGCAACACGTGAGAAAAACCTTTTAATAATTGCGTAAAATATCCGCACCAAGCACTTGCAACAGTAATATTACCTATTGCATATTCAAGCATTAAAATCCAACCAACCATCCATGCTGCAAATTCACCCATAGTAGCATAAGTATATGTGTATGCACTACCAGCAACAGGTATCATTGATGCAATTTCTGAATAACACAAAGCAGAAAAGACACAAGCAATCGCAGCTAAAACCATAGAAATACATATAGCAGGCCCTGCTCCAACACTTTCAGCACCACCTTTTATTGCTATTCCTATAATAGAAAATATTCCTGTACCAACTACAGCTCCTATTCCTAAAATTATTAAATCAAAAATGCCGAGTGTTTTTTTCAAATCAGTATGTTGACTGATATTAATTAAATCATCTATCTTTCTCTTTCTAAGAGCATTATGTACAATTTCTTTAAAGTTCATTTTTTACAAATTCCTCTTGCTTTTCTAATGCTCTTAAATGCATTTCGTTCATAAGTTTTTCTTTTCTACGATTTTTTCTATAACCGTAAAATAAATAAATAAGTCCCCCAAAAATAAGCCAAGCAGGAAAAAGTATAGCAGACATAAATGTTGCAGAAGTAACCATATAATAAAACATTAAACCACCACAACACAATATCCCCATTATAGGAAACCATGGTGAAAAAGGAACTTTAAACGGTCTTTTTCTATCCGGATCAATTTTTCTTAAAATTAGAACTGCAACACATACGATTATAAATGAAGTAAATGTACCAAAATTACATAATTCTGCTGCGGCAGATAAATCCAATGTCATTACACCAAACATTATAGCAAAACCTACAATCCAAGTCAGAACAATAGGTATACGTGTTTTTCTATCTAATTTTTTACAAATTCTTGGCAAGAAATTATCACGACTCATTGCATAAAGGATACGAGTGCAAGCCAGATGTAATACAAGCAAAACAGATGTTAAGCCAGCAAGTGAACCTACAGATATAAAACCTGCAACCCAATCTTGATGAACCATAGTCATAACATAAGCCATAGGAGCTTTTAAAAAGCCTTGAGGGATATCAATACCACTTGTCGGATGCATACCGGTTAAAACAAGTGCAACTGATATATAAACTATTGTAGTTATTAGTAAAGAACCAATAATACCAATAGGTAAATCTCGTTGAGGATTTTTTGACTCTTCTGCAGTTGTAGCAATTGCATCAAAACCTATGTACGCAAAAAATATTATGAAAGCACCACTAATTATACCTTTAGCACCATTTGGAGCAAAAGGCTGCCAATTTTCAGGTGTAACATAAAAAACACCAACTAATACAAATAAAGCAATAACTGAAAGCTTTATTAAAACCATAACTGTTGCCATAAGAGTCGAATCTTTTGTTCCTCTTAACAACACAAGTGTAATCATAATAATAATAACAAACGCAGGTAAGTTAATACAAAAAGGTATACCGCAAATAGTTGGAATAATATCTTTAGCACTACAACCAAGCTGTAAAACAGCAGAATTATAATCAGAAACTAACCATATAGGAGGATTAGTTATAATTGAAGGCAAATATCCATTAAACCCTTTCATAAATTGAACAAAATGATTAGACCAAGCACACGCAACGGCAATAGAACCAATACCATATTCAAGCATAAGAATCCATCCAACCATCCATGCCATGCATTCACCTAATGTTGCAAATGTGTAAACATAAGCACCTCCGGCAACAGGAAGCATCGCTGCAAATTCACAATAACACAATGCTGAAAACACACATGCAAATGCCGCTATTACCATAGATAACACCAACGCAGGTCCGGCACCAACACTTTCTCCACTACCTGCCGCAGCGATACCTACAACCGCAAATATACCTGAACCTATTATTGCACCAACACCTAGGATTATTAAATCAAAAACTGATAACGTTTTCTTTAATCCGTTTCTATTTGCAACCTGCATCATGACATCAGGATTTTTACGTTTTAGTAAATTATTCAATACATTTCTAAAAGGATTATTATTACCCTTGTTTTTTTCCATCTTCTTCTTTCGGTTTCAGCTATTTACAAAGAGGAAATCCCATTTTTTCTCTTTGTGCTACATATAATTTAGCAACTTTTGTTGCCATTGTTCTAATTCTTCCTATAAACAAATTACGTTCATCTTTACTTATAACACCTCTTGCATCCAGTAAATTAAATGTATGAGAGCATTTCAAAACATAATCGTATGCAGGCAATACAAGCTCTGCATTAATACAATTATCAACTTCATTTTGATATAAGTCAAACATTTTAAATAAAGATTCGGTATTCGAAACTTCAAAATTATATTTTGACATTTCTACTTCATTTTGCATAAAAATTTCACCATAGCTAACGGTATCATTCCATTTAATATCTTTAAAATGTTGGACATCTTGCAAATACATTGCAATTCTTTCTACACCATAAGTAAGTTCCAAAGCGACAGGTCTTACTTCTAAACCACCAACTTGTTGAAAATATGTAAATTGAGTAATTTCCATACCATCAAGCCAAACTTCCCAACCTACACCATTTGCACCTAATGTCGGAGATTCCCAATTATCTTCAACAAATCTTACATCATGTTTCGTTAAATCAATACCTATAGCTTCCAAACTTTTCAAATAAATATCTTGAGCATTTTCAGGAGATGGTTTTAAAATAACCTGATATTGATAGTAATGACCTAATCTATTTGGATTTTCACCATAACGTGCATCTGTAGGTCTTCTACAAGGCTCAACCATAGCTGTATTCCAAGGTTCAGGACCAAGAGCTCTTAAAAAAGTTGCAGGATTCATTGTTGATGCACCTTTTTCTATGTCATACGGCTGTTGTATTATGCAACCCTGTTCTGACCAATACTTTGATAAATTTAATATTAAATCTTGAAAATTCATAATTACCACCGGCTATCGTAAATCAATCAAGTCTATTATATATGTAATAAATTTTATTTGCAATAAATCACTTACAAAATATTAACTTATTTGACACAGTTTTTTTATAATTATACTATAAAATTGAGGATGTACTATGGCAGAGAAGATTATTATATTTTCAGGTAAACAGTATTCAGGTAAAGATACGTTAGCAAAAATTATGCTAAACAACATGCCCGATTTTAAAAGATGTGCAATGGGAGATATTATAAAAATTGAATACGGAAAACAACATAACCTAACTTATGAAGAAATAGAAAAAAACAAATCCCAATACAGACAAGGACTTATAGATTTAGGAAATTGGGGAAGAAGTCAAGATGAAGATTACTGGCTAAAAAAAATTATTTCTCAAACAGGTAATATAATGGTTACGGATGTTCGCGTTCAACATGAATATGATATATTCAAAAATGCAGGTGCTATCTCTATTAGAGTAAATTGTCCAAGAGAATTACGAGCAACAAGAGGTACTTTAATCGGGGAAACAGATATTACAGAAGTTGGACTTGACCATATTAAGGATTGGGATTTTATTGTAGATAATGACTCAGATTTGAATACATTAAACAAAAAAGCAGAGTCCATAATTAGAAAACTAAAGGAAAATTTATGAAATACTTTAAAAGCTCTATTATACTAACAATAATAGGAGTTATACTGGCTTGGCTTTGGGGAGAGCACATTCTAAAAGGAAGCGGGTTGAATTGTATTTTTATTGCATTAATATTATCAATATTAGAAGTAAGTTTATCTTTTGATAATGCAGTAATTAATGCAACAAAGCTTGAAAAAATGACTCCTATTTGGAGACATAGATTTATAACATGGGGGATATTAATTGCAGTATTTGGTATGAGATTGATATTTCCTATTGCAGTAGTTTCAATCTTTGCAAATATTTCTTGCTTTAAAGTCCTAAATATGGCTTTGAACGATGCTAATATGTATGCACATTATCTTGAACTTACACATGCTCCCATTGTAATGTTTGGAGGTACATTCCTTATGATGCTTTTTCTTTCTTTCTTTTTTAACAAAGAAAAAAGTACTCATTGGATATGCTGTATAGAAAAGCCATTAACTAAGTGTTCTAATATACAAGGCTTTGAAATAATAACAACACTTATATTTCTGCTTCTTACAAACAGATTTGTTAATTACACTCAACAAAAAGAAGTTTTAATTGCCGGAATTTGCGGAATAATTGTTTATCTTTTAATAGATGGTATTTCAGCAGCATTGGAAAAACAGGAAGAAAAACGTTCAAAAACCATCTCAACCACAGTTAAAGGTGCAGGGTTAGTAAGCTTTTTATATTTAGAATTAATCGATGCATCATTTTCTTTAGATGGAGTTTTAGGAGCTTTTGCATTAAGTTCTGATATTATAATTATAACAATAGGATTATCAATAGGTGCAATATTTGTTCGTTCGCTTACCATCATGCTAACCGAAAACAAAACACTTGCTCAATATCTTTATCTTGAAAATGGTGCACATTGGGCGATAGGAGCATTAGCTATAATAATGATGATTTCTACATTTAAAGATATTCCTGAAGTTATTACAGGATTAATAGGATTGACATTTATTGTTATGTCGTTTATCAGCTCAATTCTTTATAATAAGAAAAAGGCTTCTTAAAAATGAACAAACAATCGTTATCTATTACAAATAAAAATATAGATTATCCTCTTGTCTCTTTTATAATATCCTCTTACAATTATGAAAATTTTATCGAACAAACACTTAATTCAATAAAAAATCAAACTTATAAAAATTTTGAAATAATTATTGTAGATGATTTTTCTTCTGATAATTCAGTTAGCGTTATTCAAAATTATATTAATAATAACTCCAATTTGGATATACAGTTTATAAAACACGACAAAAACTACGGACAATTAAAATCAATTTTAACAGGCTTGACTATCGCAAATGGAGATTTTATAAGTTTTATAGATTCTGATGACGTACTTAATGAACAATATGCAGAAATATTGTTAAAAGTTCATAAAAAAATAAATACAGGCTTTGTCTCATGCAAAGCAAAAGAAATAAAAAAAACAGAAGAAAACCTAATTAAAACTGATAAAAATAAGTTTTCTGATTATACAAAACTCAAAGACCTTAAAAACAAACCTTTTGGAGGCTGGTTTTGGTATCCAATGTCATCCGCAATGTTTAAAAAAAGTGCAGTAGAAATTATACTAAAATATCAAAATACAGATGAATGGAAAATCTGTCCCGATAAGTTTATATTTAATTTTGTTAATTTAATTGAAGGTTCTGTTCTAATTGACATTAATCTTTTTTATAAAAGAAAACATGAGAACAATGCTGGTAATTTTAACAGAACAAAATTAAATATAGAAAATAATAAAAAAATAAGAAAATTAACTTTAAAATTTATAAAACAAAATATTAATGAATTGATATTAAAATATAATAAAAACAATATTTTAAAATATATAGCTAAAATCTATTTATCATATTTTTACATACCAGTACAAATATTAAAATATGTAACAAAAACATTAACTTCTAAAATTCGAACTGATTAAGTGTTTTAAATACTATATAACACAGGAGGATAGTAATGAATAAATATGAAAAATTTCAATCAGAATTAAAAGCTCAAAAACAAGAAAATTATAAAGAGTTAATGGCAGAAATAAACGGTTTAAAAAGTCATTTTGAAAAATTATTATCAATGGCTATGAATTCTTCAACGGCACGAGTTGAACGTGATTATCGAGTTAAAACATTCTAAAAATATTGATTAATATTAATAATTAACATAAAGCAAAAACCCTGATTAAATAATCAGGGTTTTTGCTTTATACACATTTACTTTTTAAATTAATAATTCATTCCAATTGTTTGAGCCATTAAATCTTGTTGAGGATTAAATCCTGCCTTAGCAGTAGTATAAGCTAAAAACGGATTAGTTGTAGCTGCAGTTGTTCTTTGTTGAGAAGAAGTACCTCTTGATGACAAATTAGATAAGCTTTGGAAAGCAATTTTTGCATCATCAGTATCAGTACCTTCAGCTTGCAATCTTTCTGCTGCAGCACCTGCAACTTGATTTAGAACCGTATTATCAGTTTGGGCAGCTTGAGCCAATTGTTGAGCTTGTCTTTCTTGAGCAAGAACTAATTCATCTTTACCAACAACAGCTTCAGCACCTTTTTTAGCAAGACGGCTACCTAATGAACCACCAATTAGAGAACATAATGTGCCGATTGCACCACCAACAACTGCACCAACTGCTGTACCAGCACCGGGAATTACTGAACCGATTAATGCTCCAAGTTTCGTACCAAGAGCTGCACCTGCAACCCATCCACCAACTGAAGCAACTGTTTTAACAGTGGATTTACCTAATTGTTTCATACCAGATTTTGCACCTAATTGACTGAATGTTGGAATTACGTTTGAAATAACTTCAAAACCGCCTTCCATTAATAACATCATTCCACCGCCATGTGCATTAAATGCATTTAAACATTTACCAAAAGCAGGTGATTTTACCGCTAATGAATTTAAGCTGCTGCTTAATTTTGTTAAACCAATTGCATTTGAAACTTTTGCACCAATACCGGTTGCAGCTGCAGATTTTTCAAGATGTGCAGCTTGATTTGCTTTTGCAAATAACTGATGAGCCTGATTTATTGCTTCTTTAGAACCTGTTTTCGCTGCTTCTTGAGCTGCTGTTCTTGCTGCATTATATAAATCTACTGTTGAAGATGATAAAGCTGTTGCTTCAGCTAATTTTTCAGCAGTAGGAATTGATTTTAATAAAGTTGTTCCTGCTGATGATGATAGTACACCACTTAAACCTGATGCTTGACGAATTGCATTTAAATTTGTTGATGCTTGAGAAAATGCTTGCATTCCGCCTTTTATATCTTTTCTATTTTGCCATAACCAAGATCCGCCTTGTAAAGCTAAATTTGAAGCAGAACTTGATAAAACTTCAGAAACTCCAAAATTTTGTGTATTTGTTAATGTAACACCGGTTGCATATTTTGCTAAATTTTCAATATCTTTAGCTGAATATCTTATTCCACCGTTAAAATTTACATTTTGATTACTGTAAACCATTTTGTCCCCGTATTAATATCCTGTATATTAATAAAGGCTTACAGAACTGGAAAATTGACTTTTTTTAAGACATTTATTAACTTTTGTTACATTTTGCAATACAATCTTCTAATTTTGTAATCATTGTAATTTTATACTTTTCACAATCTGATTTTTCTTTTGCTTCAAATCTCAATGTAAAAACAGGTTCGGTATTGGATTGTCTAACAAGAGCAAAACCTCCGTCGAACACTATTCTCATTCCATCCAATGTTATAATTTCTTTTATTTTTGAACCGAACATATCAGGTGTTTTTTCAATTAAATTTTTAAACATTTCCAAAACAGGTTTTTTCAATTCATTTTCACAATGAAGTCTAACTTCATCAGAAAGACAAACTTCATCAAAAGGCTTTAACATATCAGTAATATCAAAAGACGAATTTAATTCTCTGTTCTTTGCAATAATTTCTATAATTCTACAGCCTGCATAAAAAGCATCATCATAACCGTAATATCTATCTTTAAAGAAAATATGCCCGCTCATTTCACCTGCAAGATGAGCATTCTCTTCTTTCATTTTTGATTTTATAAAGCCATGACCTGTTTTACACATTATAGCTTTACCACCATTTTGATTTATCGTATCAAACAATACTTGCGAGCATTTTACTTCAGAAACAACTATTGGCGTTGTCTTTGTTAATCTATATTTTTCTATAACATCCAAAGCATATATAAGAAGTAGTTTATCTCCGGTCAAATGAACTCCGTTTTTATCAATAACACCGATTCTATCACTATCGCCATCAAAAGCTATACCTAAATCAGCATTATTATCTACAACAGCTTTTTTTATATCATTTAATGTAGTTTCATCACTAGGATTAGGATGATGGTGAGGAAATCTACCATCAGGATTAGAATACAATTCAATAACACTGCAACCTAATCTTCTAAATAAATCCGGTCCCACAATTCCACCAGTACCGTTGGCACTGTCAACAACAACTTTTATACCATTACCTATATTTTTAAATTGAGAATATAGTTCATTTATATATTCAGGAATTATATCAAATTCAACAGTTTTACCAAATGTATGAGAAAGTAAAGATTGTTTACTTTGCTCAATTGCAAGTTCTTTTATTTCCTGAAATTGAGTTTCATTCAAAGATTTTTTATCAAATGTCATTTTTAAACCATTGTACTGACTTGGATTATGGCTTGCTGTTACAATCATTGCACCTGATATTTCACTATTTTCTCCAATAACATCAGCTAAATGTGCATATTCGGAATAATAACCTATTGGTGTAGGAGCTAATCCTAAATCAACAATATTTGCACCGGCAGAAGTTACACCTTTTACAATTATATTCTTTAATTGCGGTGAGTGATTTCGTGCGTCCATACAAACAGTTACCCAGATGTCTTTAACATCTTTACCTGTTTCTTTTGCTATATACTTTATATAAGCCTTAGATGTAAAGAAAAATAATTCCTCTGTTACATCTTTTCCATAAACACCTCTAATATCATTTTTTCCAAATGCACTATCCCAATTAATCATAGATAACTTCTCCTAATTTTTTTATTATGATAACATGAGAATATGAATTTTAAAATATCAGACATTTTTAATAAAGAAAATTTTGTTATAATTCTATTTCTTACACCTGCATTAGCGGGAACATTCATTTTTATAATAATACCAACAATAGCATCATTTGCGTTAAGCTTTACACAATGGGATTTGCTAAATGAAATAAAATTCATTGGATTTGCTAATTATAAAGCAATTCTTACAGACAAAATATTTATTAAAATACTTATTAATACACTTGTATATTCTTTATCTGTAACATTTTTCGGTGTACTTATTCCACTCATATTGGCAAATATATTAAATTCAAAAATTTGGCTCAAAGAATTTTATAAAACAGCTTATTTTATACCGTTTATAACGCCAATGATAGTATCGGCAATCATTTGGGAATGGATTTTTGATCCGAATATTGGATGTTTAAGTACGGTTTTAAAACTTCATATAAACTGGCTGTATGATACTAATTTTGCAATGCCTGCTCTTATAATAGTTTCTGTTTGGAAATTAATAGGATATAATATGATAATATTTTTAGCCGGATTTTCAGGGATAAATAATGAACTAATTGAAGCCTCTAAAATCGACGGTGCAAATTTTATACAAACATTTTTAAACATAACAGTACCATTACTATCACCAACAGTATTTTTTGTAATAATAATTACGGCAATAAGTTCTTTCCAAGTTTTTGATTTAATTTATCTAATGACGCAAGGCGGGCCTTTAGACAGCACAAACGTTATCGTTTATGCAATATATAAAAACGCTTTTGAATATTTCAGAATAGGAAAAGCAAGTGCGTTAGCATATATTTTATTTATGATAATTTTTACTCTTACTGCACTTCAATGGCACTTTAGAAAGAAAATGGTTTATTTAGAAAAATAAAATTTTAAAGCATATTTGCCAATTTAATCAAATTATCATCTTTCTGAGGCATTGCAAGAGGTTTTGGAATAAATATATCTTTATATTTTTCAATAGCATAAGAATCAGTCATGCTTGCTATATAATCTGTTACAGCACATTGAATTTTTGATTTTTCACAATATTGTTTTAACATATCTGAATAGTATTCAAATAATTCTTTTATAATATTTTTAGATTTTTTTTCCTCTAATTTTGCAGGAGAATCAATATAAACATTTTCAAACATCCATTTACGAAGTTTAGTAGTATAATCCCATCCTTCATCACTCATTTTAACATAGGGTTTGCCAATTGAATTATTAATAATTTCCATAATCATTTTATTCAATCGTTTAGATTGAACTGATGAAAAATATTTTATACAATCTTTTGGTAAATCATCTTCAGCAATTATACCTGCTCTTATAGAGTCTTCTATGTCATGATTTATATAAGCCAATTTATCCGCAAGTTGGACTGCTTGTGCTTCAAGTGTTTTAGGAGTATATCCCCAACTGTGCGTCATAATTCCATCAACAGTTTCTCTGCACAAATTCAAATCTTCTAAAATTTCAACAACCCTTACACTTTGCTCATTATGATGAAAATGTCCGGTAATTTCATTTAAAACACCCTCTCCACAATGCCCAAAAGGAGTATGTCCTAAATCATGTCCTAAGGATATTGCTTCTGTTAAATCTTCATTTAAATTTAAAGCTCGTGATATTGTTCTGGCAATTTGAGAAACCTCAAGAGTATGAGTTAAACGAGTTCTAAAATGATCATCAAATGGAGCCAAAAATACTTGTGTTTTGTGCTTTAGTCTTCTAAATGATTTAGAATGAATTATTCTGTCTCTATCACGTTGAAAATCAGTTCTTATAGGACATTTTTCTATTGGCTTCAATCTTCCTTTTGTTTCCTGACTTTTAGTAGCAAATTCGCTTAAATATTCATTTTCTCTAAGTTCAATTTGTTCTCTTATAGTTATATTTTTGTTCATAATTATGTTTCCTTTGGAATTATGATATAATAAAACTATACAAAGGAGCATCATATGAGAGAACTATTTAACGAAAATGTAAACTCGATAGAAACATATATAATGTTTAAAATAGGAGAAAAGGCATCTGAATTAAAAGATGAACTAACCAAAAAAGGGAGAGAACCCATTTCTTTAGCAATGGGTGCACCTACGTGCAGACCTCCACAATTTGTGATAGATGAACTCAAAAAGCTTTTAGATATTGATTCAATCCATACATATTCATCTCCAAAAGGAGAAAAAGCATATCTTGATGCTGTTTCAAGAAGAATGAAGAAAAGATTTAATGTTGATGTTAACCCTAAAAATGAAATATGTTCTCTTATAGGTTCAAAAGAGGGGATTGCCAACATCATAAGAGCATTAATAAATCCTGCACATGAAACAATAGATAAAGATATTATACTTACACCAAATCCATCATATGCTTCATATAAAGAGATGGTTAAAGTTTCAGGCGGACTACCATATTCTGTACCTCTATTAGCTGAAAATAATTTTATGCCAAATCTTGATGCAATATGGGATAATTTAATAAAAGACGGATATAATCCTAAAAAAGTTAAAGCACTACTTGTTAATTACCCGTCTAATCCGTTGGGTGCAACAGCAACATTAGATTACTATAAACACGTTGTAAATTTTTGCAAAAAACATAACATATTACTAATTGGAGATTCTGCATATTGCGATTTGTATTATGACAAAAACAACAAACCTCATAGTATTCTTGAAGTAGATGGAGCAAAAGATATCGCCGTAGAATTCTTTTCATTTTCAAAGCCGTATGCAATGACAGGATGGAGATTAGGATGGGTTTGCGGAAATGCTGAAGCAATAAACATTTTTTGTAAACAAAAAACAACTATAGATACGGGTATTTTTAAAGGTATTCAAATAGCTGGTGCAAACCTTCTAAATTCTGATGAAGCTGATAAATACAATATGTGGCTAAATGCAGAATTCAAAAGAAAAAGAGATATCTTTGCAAATGGATTAAAAAACTTAGGGTTTGAAATACCAATCATTCCGGATGCAACATTTTATCTCTGGGTAAAAATACCTAAAACATACAATTCCTCAGAAAAATTCTGTGCTGATTTACTAGAAAAATCAGGTATTATGGTAGTGCCCGGAGAAGGTTTTGGCGATAACGGAAAAGGTTATTTCAGAGTTTCTTATGTCTGCTCAGATGAAAAACTGATAGAAGTATTGGACAGAATGGAAAAAGACGGATTTAAATATATTTAAAAAGTTTATTAACATAAAAATTTTTAATACTAAACTTTGTAATAGAATTGTAACAATATTCTAAAATTTGTGTTATAAAATTTATAAATTATGGTATTAGTAACATGAAAGTTTAACGATAAGCTGAATGGATTGGCTTGTTTTAGATGGAGTCTTAATTATACAAAACACTGAAATATAAATAAAACGGAGAGCTAAATGGATTTAGTATCATCTTTTGCCGGAATACAAAACACATATACAAATTTTTACGGAAACACTAGCAATTATAGTTTTCATGGTCAACAAGCCCAAAAATCTGCTGATGCAGAAATATCTACAAATGCAACAACAAAAATTGTACTTGTTCAAAAAGGAAGTTCCGGATATATGACTGATTTTGACTTAGATGAAGACGGCAAAATCACTTTAGAAGAATTTAATAAATACTGCGAAGAGAACGGAATTAACTCAAAAGATAAAATAAAATTAATGACTACTATGGAATTTTCTAAAATTAAAGAAAAACTCATAGCTGAAAATGTTGACAAATCTGAAGACGAAAATACTAAAACAAATTCAGAAGAAAAAGATTCCCAAAATGAAAACGATTCTATTTATGCAAAAAAGGGTGATGACAATTACAACGAAAAAATGGATAAAAATAAAGATAATGTCATAACCTATGCCGAATACCTAAGTTATAAATTTGAACAAGAAGAAAATAACAATTCAACAAACGATAGTAAAAAATTATATTCAGACAAACAACAACAGCCTGAATCATCAGAAAAAATATCAACTTTTGAATATGAAGTTTAATTGTTTAATAAACAAATAAAAAAATACTACACAGGAATCCAAATTTCTTGAGGTTCACGTCTGTTTCCATGATTACTCAACAAATGAGTTTTTAAATCTGAATAGCCACTACCTTGTCCATCAGAAATCTCTATATGTCCACAAGTAGTTCCGGCACCACTACTATAACCCGGCGGATAAATAACTATAGCTCCCGGAGGAATATCAGATGGTTTAAGATTTAAACCTGAAACATCAATTTTCTTTAATTGAGGCATTTGAGAAAGATAATCATCACCTGTATTACAAGCTTTTCCAAATCTGGTAAAATTAGTTCCGTAAGTATCATTCAATGCACGTCTAACATAACCTCCGCATTGAGCCTTAACACCTTGAGATTGAGCTAAATCACTCCATCTTTTACCATTACTCAATAATTCTTTACCCTTATTTTCATTATACCCGAGTTTTTGCCACCATTCTTTATTATAATTACCACCATTAGCCCAAGGTTTTATTGCCTCAACTTTACTTGAACGAACACCATTGGTAAAAGTTGATTGAGAAACAGCACTTGCGTCAGCAACCAGTTGACTTCTGCCGGCAGAACCAATTCCAATAAATCCAGAAAACAACGGTCTGCCAGATGTCGCACCAAACGGATTACTTGGTTGTACCGTTGTGCTTCTTCCGTTTTCACTTGCATCTGATTTCTTTGTTATCTTTACTTTCAATGTCTTTGA
>Ga0256405_10008461_pt1 | contig 14733 bp, 1 predicted proteins | sample RumenRJG_02DNA_FD_189096 | JGI IMG/M metagenome (GOLD analysis project Ga0256405, IMG submission 189096) | Bovine rumen microbial communities from Lethbridge, Alberta, Canada - RJG_02 | ecosystem: Host-associated > Mammals > Digestive system > Stomach > Rumen | place: Canada: Alberta | collected... | reverse complement strand
TTACTATGCCTTTTTTCTATAACAACCCTATAAAAGTCGTTGTTAATAAAATATTTTTCCATGCGAGATTAAAGAATATAAATAAATTAAATAAAGAAGAAGAAATTAAAAACATGCAAAAATTGAAAGATTCGAGTTTGTTAAGTGCTGAAGAAGTCAAAGCTCAAATATTAGATATTCAAAAGCAAAATGCAAAGAATACTAAAAAAACGAATAAAAATGAAAAAAAAGAACCGACACTAGTTGAAAAAATTATAAATAATTTATTTGTTGAAATTAATGACATCGTTTTTAAATTGGACGATGAAATATCTTTTCCAGAAATACCTTATTCTCTTGGGGTAATTTTAGAAAATATCAAGATAAGAACAACAAGAAGTGATTTTAAAATTCCAGCAAATTCTGATGAAGTTATTCCAACTGAAGAAATTAATTTTAAAGTAGTTGCAATTGATAATTTTTCAGTATATATGGATTGTTTCGATGACAAAGAAGAGCTTGATTACGAGCGGTTAATTTCTTCAAAAGTTACAAAAAAAATAGATGTAGATCTTAGGAATTATTTAAGAGATCAATTAAGTTTTTACACTTATTGTATGAGCGAAGTCCATGTTCATTCCAAGAAATTCGAAGCTCATCAATATCTTCTCCATCAGTTAGACTTATCTGTTAAATTAGCTATGAATAATAATCCTATGAATGGGCAACCGAAAATATCAGTTAAAGTCGCTTTTCCACAAATTTTATTAGGAGTATCCATCAAACAAATTAAAGCAGGACTAAAATTAAAAGCATATAATGATTTAAATACTTTATATCGAAATGGTATTGCCAAAGAATTATATGATAAAGAATTAACACAAAATGAAAAAAGTCAGTACATTGATGGATATCTCGGTTATTTTCAAAAAAAATATATCGAAAAACAGAATGTAGAATATCCAACATCATTAAAAAATACGGAAGAACATTTAAATTATGACACCATTTCACAAATGAGAAGTACAGCGTTGCAAAAATTAACTTACACTTCAAAAATAAATGAACTGACTAAAAAAATCCAAAAAGAACAAGGTAGTCTCTTTGGGAAAAACGATGCAAAAATAGCAAAACTTATGGAAGAAAGAAATAGAGTAATAAAAATAGAAGAAGAATTTATCAAAACAGGAAAAGCTGAAGAAATAGAAGACTCTACTGCTGCTGAACAAGATGAACTAAAAGATTTAGAAGATACTTACGTTAAAATATATGCTTATATAGATATTTTGATAACATCTTTCACAATATATGAAACAGTCATACGAAAACCGGATAAAACTTGGGAATTGCAAAATAAACTTTTATCAATAGTAATAAAAGATTTAGGAACAGAAGCCAAAATTCAAAAAGTTGGTTTAATAGCTTTAGTTTCTTTAGATAATATTATTGTTGCACAAGAAAAAGTAACGAATCCAAATTATAATAAAATATTTTTCGGGGATTTAACAGTCCAAGGAAAATTATTATGTATTACTTTAGAAATAAATCCAAAATTGAAAAAATCTGATTTAAGAGTTAAAGTCTGGTCAGAAAGGCAAGTTTATATCATAGTTGATATGTATACTTTATTATATATTAAAGAACAGATAATGACTGTTTTAGCGACTTCTATTGATTTAGAAGAAGTAGGTTCTTATGCCAAAGATGGAATTTATAATTATATCAAAGAAGGATATCAGGATAGACTAGTGGAAGGAAATACTGGCAATAAAGAAGTTAAATTTACCCATTCTAATTTATATTTAGATGTATCATTAAAATCACCTATTATTATTTTGCCAATAGATATTTTCGATTTTAATAATCATCAATGCTTATTAATGTCTTTAGGTTCTTTGAAAGTTAAGACTATTCTTCCTCCTAGAGTTGATGATAAAATAAATTATGCAAGAACAAAAGATGAAAGTCTTTTATATGATATTTATAGAGTTGGAGTATTAGGAATAAGAATGTCAACTGTAGAAGAATGCGTTGAAAAAAATAATTATGTTGGGACAGAAACTGTGCTTTTAAAAGAATTTGATGTCTCAGTAGAAGCTAAATTATTAATTCAACCTAAAAATATCAATAATGAATTTCATAATATGATAATAAACGTATTGATTCCAGAAATAAACTTCCAATTGAATGAATTTCAAATTTTATTATTAATAACATTTTTAGGAAAAATAGGCAGTGCACAGAATAAATTAGAATATGAAATGAAAATAAGAAAAATAGAAGAAAGAAGAAACAGAAGAAAACTAAGAGAATTAGAACATGAAAAAATATTGGAGTCTTTAAGTCAAGAAGCAAGAAAAGAGCGTGAAAAGGAAAGAGAAAAAGAATTAGAAAAAAATAGAGAAGAAAGAAAAAAGAAAAGAGAAGAAGAAAATATTAAAAAAGCAAAAATTGTTTATGATAAAGTTATAAAATCTTTTAGTATGTCTGATCATAGTGCTGCAAGAAGAGAAATGATTCGAGTAAAAAATGGAAAAAAATCTATTTTAGTCAATTTAGTTATTGTTAAAACAAGATTTGCAATTAAAAAAATGTTTGCTGATTTAAGTATTGAAGATTATTTAGTGTTTCAAATTGATATGATAAAAGTTGGAGTAAATATAATGTTAAATGGAATAATGCTAATTGAATTTATGATAAAACATATATCTTTGAGTGATGTTGATAAAGATGAAAAAAAACAATTATATTTAAATCCTAATTATGTTTGTCTAATAGAAAATGCAAAAGAAGGTCAAATGGGCAATTATGGAACAACTCAAGAATCGAAGAGTTGCTTTATTGATTTAACTATGTTAATGTTAGGAGACGAATTAGATATGATCATTAATATGAATGATTTGCATATAATAATATCATTAAATACACTTCTTCGTTTATATCAATTTGGAATGTATTATTTAGATATTTTTACGCTTGAAAATTTCCATACTGAAACAGATAAATTTTTAGTTGAAAAAGCTTATAAAAAGAGATTAAAAGAATTAGATGAGAAAGAACAAAATGGTAAAAAGCAAGAAAAAATAGAAGAAATAATGGATGATGAGATAAAAAGATATTACATTAAAAGATTAAAAAAATATGTGAATAATCCTTATTCCATTGAACAAGCAAAGGAATTTGTACAAAAAAGACATAAAATAAAAACTTTAGATAATTATATAAATTACTTTGCTGAATCCGAATCATCCAAAAAAGGAAAAAAAGTTATGGTTTTTGCTGAAAGAAAAAGAAGTAAAATGAGATTAATATTTAATATGAATAATACTATGTTTAAACTACCTTTAGATCATATTAAAACAACAGAGCCAATATTATCAATGTATTTTAATATGACATTTTCTATGGATGCAGCTAATGTTTATGACGACCTTATAGCCATTCCTTCTCGAAAATTATTAGCTCAAATATATGAAACAAAAACATCCTTTATGCATGTATCTCTTTCTCAATTTGAATTTGATATGGTTTATTTAAATCCGACAACTAAAAGATTTAAAAGAAATCCTGCATCAGAAAGATTTTTATCCAATTTTAGACTTAAATGTTCAATTGATAGTTATATTAATCCATATATTGAAGAATCATATATGAATATAAATGTATTATTGGAACCTCTTATTTTAGCTTTTGGAATGAGACAACTCAGGAAATTAATGGATTTCTCAAAAGTAGCAACGGCTTTTTTACCTAAAATGAAAGAAAGATATTATCCGAATATAAAACCAGAACATGTTATTAATGGAGTACCTCAAATACCTCCGAAGAAAAAATATCATGTTAAAGAAGTAATAAGAAAAATTTTGACAAGAAATATGTTAAATAAAGTTCTAAAACAAAAAATAAAAAAACAAGATGTTAAAAAAGAACAACAAATGTTTATAAATACCAATAGGTTTAATAATAAAATGGGAATATCATGCAAAATAGATAAAATATGTTTGGTGTTATTTAATAATGTAGAATTATCTAAATCTGTTTTGCTCCAAATAAATTTAACTAAATTATTAGTAAAAATGATTACGAATTCAAGAATGAGAAGTAAAGATAATATGATTTTAGCTTTATATGAAATATTAAGTGCTGATGTATTACCAAGGACAAAATTTGATTTAAGTAATTTAGCGACATATATGGATATAGTATTTTCAATTGATGCAAATTATCTTAATATAATGACAAATAATTTTGAACCTCTTTTAGAAAGATTTAACATGGGTATAAATATGCTCCAAGTCGCACCTATTAGTAAAAATAAAGGATATATTACTACTAATGATATAATTAATTTTAATTTATCTACTGATAGTGTTATAGCATTAAATAAATTTTTGGAAACATTTTTACAAGATGAAAAATTATGGGATAAAAATAATCCTGTACCAACAATATTTGATCCAATGAAAAGCTCTCATGGCTCACATGATTCCGCTTTAGATATTCAAAGAGAATATGAAAAAGAAATTTGTCTTAAATTTATTAATTTAACAGGAATTGATTTAAGTTTTTATTTCGATGATAATCCTAACTATAAAATCCCAATAAGATCCGGAGGCAAAGTACCGTTTACAAGAACGGAATTATATAAGGCAAGAGGTCATGATAGACATAGAAATCCATATCAAAAGACGACATTTAGTCTTTGTATAGGGGATTGTAAACCTATAGAAAATATAAATTTCCAAAGAAATAATTATAGACAATTTAAATCATTTTTACAAAGTAGTAATGGAAGAAGATACCCAGTTTATTTCGGTATCAAAGTCGAAAATAGTGGAATAATGAATGTTGTGACAATATGTCCTTCTCTTTCTTTTTATAATGATACAAAATTTGAAACCATGTTTTTATTAATTAATAATCCAAGCATTCCAAATAATACTATTATTATACCAAAAGAAACAAAAGGATATGTTCCTTTAACTTGGTTAATGTGTGATTCTCCAGAATCACAAGTTTCTATCAAATTTTCCCAAAATGGACAATATACTCAATTATGTAATAATATTTCAGAATTCTTTGTTAAAGCTATTAATGATCCTCATTTATTAAAAGAAAGAGAGTCTGAGAAAAACAAAGTCCAAAAAGCATTTCCAAATGCTAACAATCCAACTTTCATAAAAATAATAGATATACAAAAATCAGAACTTGATAATAGAAAAGATAGTAAATATCTTAATGTTCAAGACAATGGCGCAAATAGAGCAATTTATTTAGATTATTTCCTTTTACAAACAAAAGATATTAACAAATTGAGAGAATCAGAACCTGATTATTTAGGTGATAATACCAATATCAATAATGCTCCAGTAGATATGAATGCTTCTATGTCGTCATTAATCCCAATCAATAACCAAATAGTTGAATTTGATTATGAATATATAATTTATGTAAGACCATATTTGACTATAATAAATAAAGCACCTTTCGCCATAAATTTATCTTGCTCGGAAGGAAATAAAGCAATAGAGCCTTTAAAAAAAGAATGTTTTTATTCAAGTGACATGAACAATTTAAAATTTACTATGGAATATAATAATAACGTATATACATCAAATTTATTTTCATTAAATCAAGAGAATACATATGTAGATCTTACTTCAAATGCTTCAGTAATTCCAATAAAATGTCATATATATAGAAATCCTGTTAAAATAACAATACCATCACCGCAAAAATTTTTCTGTGATATAAAAGATTATTCAATATCATCATATGAATATATTTTCTTTTTCGATTATTTATTTGCTAATAGATTAAGCAGAAAAATATGGGTAAGACCTTGCGATTCGAAAGGGGTAGCTAAATTATCTCCAGGGGAAATAAATCAAAAAGTTTTAGAATTGCAACCATCGAGTATTAATTTATTATCTTTACCTGATTATGAAACAGATTGCTCTATTAAAGATGAACATTCTCCTTGGAGTGAACCTTTTAATATGAATACTATTGGAGTTCAAGGTGTGGTTAAATTAGATTCGACTAATTTTCCTGTTCCTCTTGGTTCATTAAATTCAGCTAATAATCAAGGAAATAATTTCCAAGCAAATACTGAAATTGCTTGTCTATTAAGTGGAAGTGATGTTTATGATTTTTCTGTTATTATTGTTTTTGAACCTAAATATATTATAATTAATAATTTAGGATTTGATATTGTATATAAACAAGAAACATGTACAAATATATATCCATTAAGAGCAAAAGAAAATAAATCTCTTATATATGAAAAAGGAGAAAAAGATTTCAGAATTGGTATAAAAGACGATGCAACCCAAACTTATAATTATAGTAATATATTCAATTTAGAAAATGTAATGGATGTCGATATAAAAATAAGAATAGATATAAATTCAACTAAATTTAATAATCGTGAAATGAAATTATTTTCTTATGATGGAAGAGAATATTATATTTTAATTAGAGTAATTAATCAAACATATGATCAAGGAACTGTTTATATATTATTAACCCATGTTCGTTTTCCTTATTTAGAAATTGCAAATTTAACTGGTGCTCCTTTAAGAGTTTATGAAGAAGGCACAACTGGTATCACTATAACTAATTTGAAAGAACCTATAGTTCCATTCGTTTGGGAAAATTCTAATAAACATAAAGATATAATATTTTTTGATATTTATGGAAGACAAGAAAAGTTTAATTATAGTATATTTAAAAAAAATGAGATGTATATAAGTGAAAGAGATATAAAATTAAATTATTTTGTATCGTCAAAAAATAAAACGATTACAAGAAGATTCGAAATTCAACAAGAAGAAGGATTAACAAAGGTTGAGCATGATGCAATGGATTTATATTTTAAAAATAAAAAAAGGCCTACTTCATCCTTTTTTGATGTATTTATAAGAGGATTAGGTATAAGTATTATAGATAATACTCCCCAAGAAATTTTTTATATATCGTTATATAATTTACAAGTCAAATATATTTCGAATGTATTAAATTTAGAACACGGTTCTCAAACCGATACAACAATGAATGCGATAGTAAAATTAGATAATTTTCAAATTGATTATTGTCTTAATGATTCTTTAAGAGTTGTTTTGGCTCCCAAAGATCAATTAGTACCTTCAATAGAACCTGAAATAAGAGAAGTAGCAAGAAAAGAAAAAAGAGAAATAACTCCTTTTATAAGTGTTTTATTAACAATGTCAACAAAAGAAAATCATTTCAAGGAAGAAAAATTAAGTGCATATGAACAAATTGATTTTGTAATGCAAGAATTTGATATCAAAGTTGAACAATATGCTTTAATGAATGTACTTAAAATTGTTATGGAAATGGTAGGTGCATTTGATTTTTCTAAAAAAATAAATGCAAAAGAAGATAAAGAGCCTTTATTAGATATGAAACAAGAAATCCCTATTAAAAAATTACTTAATGAAAATGAAAATTCTGTTATGCAACTAATATATTATTTATTAGTCGGAGCATTAAAATTTAATTTGACTTTGAGATTAGATTTAAGTTCTATTCCATTAGGATTACCAAAAACCGCAAAAAGAGTCATAGGAACAATAGGAAATACTTTGGGAAGAATAACAGATTGCCCTTTGAGATTCAATGAAAAAGTTGTAGAAAATGTATATATGAGTTGGGCTGATGTTTCCATGATAATAGTTAAAAGTTATATAACTCAAGGTATAACACAAATCTATAAAGTCTTAGGAAGTTTAGACATTATAGGAAATCCAGTCAAATTAGTACGAAATGTCGGTGGTGGATTTTACGATTTTGTTAACGAGCCAAGAAAAGGTTTTAGATTAGGTCCAAAAGAATTCGGAATTGGAGTCGCGAAAGGTGTAGGAAGTCTCATTTATGGCATTGTTGGAGGAGTACTTGACTTTTTGCAAAGAATTTCAGGTACGTTATATGCAGCAACACAATCATTAACTGGACATGATAGAGAAAGTATGTCAATAGAAGACGAAAATGAGCCTTCGAATATTTTAAGTGGATTCGGTGAAGGATTTGTTGGTTTCGGGAAAGAAATAGGAAAAGGATTTTATGCTCTTTGTGCTGAACCGTGCCAAAAAGCTCAAACTAGTGGAGCTGGTGGTTTTTGTAAAGGAATAGGAGGAGGTTTATTGAAATTAGTTATAAGTCCTTTTGCTGGTATATTAAAATTAATAACATGTATATTAGCTGGATGTAAAAATACATGTTTTCTTTTGACAGGAAAGCAAAGAGTAAAAACGTCAAGATTTAGACATCCAAGAGTTATTGTAGAAGGTGATAAAAAATTACTACCTTATGAAAATAATAAAGCCGAAGCGAGAGAAATTTTATACCAATTAGAAAATATTGATACAAATAATATTCTTTTCGCTGATGACTTTATATGTCCAGATTGTCCTCGAAGAATGTCTACAGCTATTTTAACGGATAAATATATGTATGTGATATATAATAATAATAAAATAATATTTAAATTAAATACAAGATTAGCTGAAAATGCTTTTGTGCATTATATTGATAATAAATTTTATTTAGCGTTTAAAATGAAAAATAAAAGTACCAGAGGATTTCCAATAAGAAGTGAATATTCCACTGTTGCTACAGGATTACATGATATTTTATATCATAAATATAACAAAGCTCAAATAATGTATTCACATGATGGTAAACAAGGACCAGTTTTAATGTATAATGATTTGACACAGGATGATTTGTTTGATAAATCAAGTTATGCTAAAACTTTAATAGGAGAACAATCTGTTTATAGTGATAAGACTTTGTTAAGTAAAATAACAGTAAGAAAAAGCAATCGAAATAAAAATATTCAAAGAAACGAAACTCTTGAACCAATAAATGAAATAAATGAAAATGAATCCGTGCAACAATTAGCTCCAAAACAAAAAGATAGCGAATATATTTCATTGAATGTAAAAGAATGAAATATTAAACTCATTATTATATTTAATATTAATTTTTAATTATTTTTTATTTAATATTGAGAATAATATAATAATTTTTTATTAAAATAGAATAAAATTTATTATTTATTAAATGGGGATTGGGGATTGGGGATTGGGGATTGGGGATTGGGGATTGGGCCCAATCCCCAATCCCCAATCCCCAATCCCCAATCCCCAATCCCCATAAAAAAAATAATTATTTAAAAAATCTACTAAATATTTAATAAAAATAAATATTTAAATTTTACCAAATAATTAAAATGTATTTATTCAAATTAATTTAATTTAATTAAGCTTGATCAAACATAAATGATATATCTCCTCTATATCCAGGCTTTGCTTTTAAATAAAATAATCTTCTACTTCTTGGATTCGAAGTGAAATATACCGTTGGTGAATTAGGTTCATTAACATCATATAATCCTTCTAAAATTAATTTCATTTGCAATGCTCTTGAAGAACCATTTTCAAATCCTATATAATATCCACTTTTAGTTTGATGGACATATTGATTAAGATAACCTCTATCATCTAATGCCTCGGGTTCTTCTGAAAATACTTTTTTTACGGCTTCTTCTCTACTTAATTCACCTGAATTATTATTATTATTGGTATTATTATTTGTGTTATTATTATTATAATTATTATTTGTACTATTATTTGCATTATTTTTATTATTATTACTATAATCATTATTATTATTAACATTATTAATATTTACATTTGAAACTCCGCCACAAGATAAATTAGCCAATCCTTTTTTAGCCGGTGACCCTCTATGAGCAGTTCCAGAGCTTTTCAATGAATATCCAACAATAGTGCTAAAAGTATAAGGTAAATGCACGAATAAATCCCACTGACCGGGTTGTATTTTTTTACTTAAAGAACTTGCTTTATTATTTTTTCCTTCGAAATAAAATTCGAAATTAGGCACACTCGATTTATACGTGGGAATATCAGTAAGTGTAATATCATATTGTCCATTGGTATTATCAAATAAACAAAACATGAAAGGAAATTCAGATTCGCTTTTTTTCGACTGATATAAATTACCCCCATTATGACTTTGAGGGGATAAATTACTTTTGCAATAAGAAAAAATTCCATATTTAAAAGCTTCTTCGATATTTTTTTCTGTTTCTGGATATATACCAATAGCAGACGAAGCATAGCAGGATAAATTATAACAATGTTGCACGTTTTGAATAAATCGGTAATTAATATCCGTTATTAAATAATAATTACCCTTATTTAAATTAACTTCTATACAGATAGTTCTTTCCGCACCACTATTGGCTTTAATATATCGATAATTTTCGTCAACTAACATCAAGTAACTAATCGACGGTTTTTGATATGTGCCATCTTTTAAGACAATTCTCGGATTTTTCTGATGAAGTGAAATGTATCCATGAGTATTATCATTTTGTACAACGATGCGGGAAATATAAGGACCTTGTTGTGTTATTTTTTTCGGCACGTGATAATATGTATATAAATAATTAGTATAAAAATGGGAAATTCCTGATATGACATAATATTTACAAAAGTCATCAATTGACATCCAAAAAGACCCGTCATTTTTTTTCGCGGTGGGTCGTCCACCATTCACCGTATTCCATCTACTACTTGCATCACTCCATTCTCCTGACCATTCACCATTACCCCACGGATTTCTCATATTGATTAATTTAACACGACCGTATGAGGTATTAAATTCTTGGACTTTTATTACCGTATATGCATGCCCAGGTACAAGACCATTTTCTTCTAAGTCTAAATTATAAGTATCTCCACTAGTACCTGCTGTCATGATATATCCTTTTTTTTGTCCTTCGTTGTATTTATTCCAAATCATATCTTCCTGTCCTCGTTTTATTTTTATTTTTTCACTGTAAGTATTAGTTATCACATCGAAAATTTCGTTGGCTTCTCCTCCGATAACTTTAGCGTAACATCCGTTTAATTTCGCCCAGGCCTTTTCTAATAAAATAACCCATAATTCATTTCCGTTAGTCGAAGTAAAAGATAAATTAAGTCCCCAATTTCCATAACAAGGCAAATAATCATCGACTAAAACTAATTTCCAAATTCCATTTATTCTAAAATAGCAACCATAGCAATGTTCATTTGATTTTGTCTTTATTAAAAATAATTTATCGACTAATTCGGGATATTTACACAAAGCAGCCGCGGCAGATAAAAAGTAACAATCACCCAATCCACCTTGGATTATATCTTCCGGTCTTATTCCTTCATAAAATACCTGGTAATTTTTTGACCCGAAAATATTTTCGATTCTCGCCCATTGAATTCTTTCCCAGCCATTCAAGTCATCTTGGGTAATATCTTCAGGGAAAGCCCATCTTCCATATTCATTAATAGGACAAAGGTTTTTTTTAATTGGTTGAAATAATTCATCAGTGAATACCGAATTTGGTGAGGCTAATTTTTGATGACGCCAGATTTTAGTATCTTTTGGGATTTGAGTATTACTTATTGATTCAATTAAAGTTTTTTGTTTCATTTTTTCTTCTTGTTCTTTACGTTTTTGCTCGATGAGACGATCTTCTTCTTCTTTGAGACGTTTTCGTTCTTGTTCGTCTTTTCTTTTGGCCTCTTCGGCATCGAACTTCATTTTTTCCGCCATTTTTCTCGCTTCTTCTTTTTCCATTTCTTCTATGATTGCATTTTTGTTTTTGTTTAAATAATTATAATACTCCGTTAATTGCTTTACTATTTCAGGCTTTTGTTTACCGTCTTTGATTAATTTTTCTATCGCGGATAATTTAGCGTTAATTTGAGGCAAAGATTCAGGAGATAAAACGATTTTTTCTTGAAGGGTCTTTTTGGCCTTTTCTTCTTCTTCTAATTGTTTGCGACGTTCTTCTTCTGCTTTTTTCTGGGCTTGTTCTCGTCGTTGTTTTTCGAGTTCTAATCTTTTGCGTTCTTCTTCTAATAATTGACGCTTTTTTTCCTCGAGTAATTTTTGTTGTTGTTCTAATTCTTTTTTTCTTTTTTCTTCTTGGATTTTCTTTTTTTCTTCTTCTTTTTTTCGTAATTCTTCTTGTCTTTTTAATTCTTCTTTCATTTTTTTGTCTTTTTCTATCTGGATTTTTCTTTCCAATTCTTTTCTTTCTTCTTCTCTTTTTCTTTTCTCATCTTCGATTCTTTTTTTTTCTTCCTCGATTTTCTTCTCTTGTTCGATCCTTTTCTTTTCTTCCTCGATTCGACGCTTTTCTTCGTTCTTTCGATTTTCTTCTTCCTTTCGCATTTTTTCCAATTCACGTTCGTTTATTTTCAACATTGCTTCTTCTTGTCGTCGACGTTCGGCTTCTTTTCTTGCTTTGATTAACATATATATGATATTTTTATTATTTTGCAAAGTGTCTAAAATTTTCTGTTTTTCTTCGTATGTGTAATTCGTCTTAATTCCAAGACGTTCGTTTTTTATTATAGTCAAACCGCGTACTACTGCACCTATTGTTTGTAATAAAAATATTCCTTGATCTTTGGAATATCTTTCAGAAAAGCTTTTCCATTTACTTTGTGCTTGTTGTGTCTTTTGTTTAATTAAAGCTTCGTCGTATTTCTTGCGCATTTCTTCTTCATGTTGACGTTGAATTTGCTCCGCTTGTCTTTTTCTTTCTTCGTATTCTCTTTGCTCTGAGCCGTCATCATAGTAATAATAATTGCCATTGCTCGGCATGTAATAATTATTTTGGGAATAACCAAATGGACTAAACATATTAGATCCAGCTCCCATAAATCCCATATTACTAAAACCACCCATATTATTATTATTATCATTAGTACTACTTCCACCGAAACCGAAAAAGTTTTGGGCGACATTGTTTACCATATTTAACATACCACCAAGGCCACCTTGACCAAAATTAAATTTAAAACCGCCTTTTAATTTATCAGGGTTATTTTTAATATCTTTTTTCTTTTCTTCTTTATTTTGACCTGAGCGTAAATAAGCTGATGAATATTCTTGCTGATTTTGATTCGGTTGATTAAATTCGTAGGTGAAATTATCCCCGCCTGGTCCCATTGGAGGGGGATTACTCATCTGATTTTGTTGAGGGGGGTAAGGAGGTATATTCATATTATTTTCCATCATATTCGGATAAGGAGGATAGTTAGGAGGCATTTGAGCTTGATTATTCTCTTCATAATTTTGTCCTTGGATTGGCGGATTTTGTGCTTGTGGTTGTGACATATTTCCTGAAATAAGACCACCTAAGCCAGAAACGGCTCCTGATATTAAACCTTTAACGATACCTTTTTTTCCTTCTTCTTGTGCACTTTTTGATACAGATTGAAACATATTTCCTAAAAAATTAGTAAGTGAAGAGGGATTTTGTAACACTTCACCTGGTGACATATTATTACTATCTTGATTACTTCCCATAATTAAACTACCTAATCCAGTCAAGAAATTTTTTGGTTTTAATACTTCTTTTACTTGGTTCAATATTTGATGTCGATTTGATATAAATACAGTAGCTTCAGAAATTAAATCAATAGGATTAATATTTATATTTATTTTTCCTTGCATTGGGTCAAAAACGATGAATTTGTGAATATTCGGATAAATTTGGAAAAAGGGTCTGCCGCCTATTTTATCAGTATGTTTTAATTTGTCATAAAATCTATCGTCTTTCATTAAAGGTTGTAATATTTGTTTCTCGACTTCTTCTTCATTTGTGACATTTTCCAAAATTGTTTCTTCATATATAGGTTGATCTTGTTTCAAAAAATTCTCGGTTATTTCTTCACTTGTTTTATCCACTTTCGGATTATGTCTTTCGACATCAATGAAATTTGGTTCTAGATAAATTAAACATCCATCTTTAACTGCAATTTTTATCGTATGTAATTGTTGTCCATAATTTCCAAATAAAAACGGCTCTCCTGAAGGTTTGCCAACAAAGGCGATTTTCCCACTTCGACATTTAAAAACAAGGAAATTAATTTTCCCTTCTTTTATTGTTCCTCCTAAATGGGTTATACCATCTCTGTAATTAACCGTAGGGAAAGATGCTTCTGCATCTTCCGTGGTGGGAGTATCCGCCACGAGAGATAATTCTAAACTGATATAGAATTTTTCGTCTTCTTTATTTAAGAATAAATTATTTTTGAAGAATTCGTCGTATGTTATTTGGAAACCTTTGATTTCATTTTGGTCTTCGTCTGTTATTACACAAAATTGAGATATGGCTTTTTTATGTTGGGAATTATTCGTGTTATAATTAATGGCTTTTTCTACTATTTTTCCTACTTGTTCATTCGGACTTTTTAGTAATTGATTATATATTAAGTCCATAAACTTAGTAAAATCCGGATTTGATTTTTTTATATTTTTTTTCCAGTTGTTATATGATATAATAAGTCTTCTGAAAGTTAAATATTTTCTTTTTTTACCACAGATTGATTTAAATACTTTGGGAAGGTCGATGGATTTCTCGAGACAAAAAGCACCGAAACATTCCTCGAAACGAGGATAAGCACAGGTATCTTGATATTGGTCCATGAATAAATATTCTGATATTGTCTTTATTTTGGTAAGTTCTTCCTCGGTTAAATTTATATCATTTAGTTTTGAACCTTTTTTCTCGGATGTTTTTTTCTTCATTTTTTTATATAATTTTTTTTAATTATTTTAAATTAATTTTAAATATGTATCATTAAAATTAAAATATATATGATTTAATGGGGATTGGGGATTGGGGATTGGGGATTGGTGATTGGG
>Ga0256405_10008458_pt1 | contig 14740 bp, 12 predicted proteins | sample RumenRJG_02DNA_FD_189096 | JGI IMG/M metagenome (GOLD analysis project Ga0256405, IMG submission 189096) | Bovine rumen microbial communities from Lethbridge, Alberta, Canada - RJG_02 | ecosystem: Host-associated > Mammals > Digestive system > Stomach > Rumen | place: Canada: Alberta... | reverse complement strand
CCTTGGTCCCATAACGCTGTTTGATGCTTCTGATTCCCCGGTCAAAGTTGCCGCGGAAGTTAAGGATTTTGATATAACCAAATATGGCATAGAGCGCCGTGCGGTTCGTAAGACGGCACGGTTCACGCAGTTTCTGCTTGCGGCCAGCGCGCAGGCGGTGCAGGATGCCGGATTCACTAAAGAAACGCTGCGGCAGCACAAAGCCGGCATCATGGTAGGAAACTGCCTGGGCGGACTTGAGGTGACGGAAGAAAGCTTTAAAAAGTACGTGGAGTCAGGCGCTTCCCGTATTCTGCCGCTTACCATGCCCGTCATGCTTTCAAATGAAGGCGCTGCCAACGTAAGCATGCTGTTCGGCCTGCAGGGACCGTCTTGGACGCTCGGCACGGCATGCGCTTCTGGCACTGACGCCGTGGGTGCTGCGCTTGATCTGATCCGGTCCGGCAGACTTGACGTCTGTATTTCCGGCGGTACTGAATCGGTGATCACCGGGTTCGGTGTGGGAAGTTTCTGTGCGCTGCAGGCGCTGTCTACAAAGTATAACGACACGCCGCAGAAAGCGAGCCGTCCGTTTGATCGTGACCGTGATGGTTTCGTGCTCGGTGAAGGCTCCGCCATCCTTGTGCTTGAGGAGCTTGAGCATGCTAAAAAACGCGGCGCGCATATCTATGCGGAGATCGCAGGCTTCGGTACTTCCTGCGATGCGTATCATATTACGGCGCCGCTGCCGGACGGCAGTGCGGCAGCCATGGCGGTACGGGATGCGCTTGCTGACGCGGGTATGCAGCCACAGGACATCCAGTACTATAACGCGCACGGCACTTCCACACATGCCAATGATTCCTCTGAATCAAAGATGATAAAGCAGGTGTTCGGTGACCATGCGTATAAGATGAAGGTTTCTTCCACTAAGAGCATGACCGGTCATCTGGTGGGTGCCGCCGGTGCCATAGAAGCGGTGTTCTGCGTAAAGGCCATAACCGATGGTTTCTATCCGCCTACGATCAATCTGGATAATCCGGATGTAGAGGGCGGCTGTGACCTTGACTACGTGCCGAACAAGGGTGTGCCGGGCACGATTACGGCGACGGCGAGCGCATCGCTGGGATTCGGCGGCCATAACGGCTGTCTGATTATAAAGGCATACAACGCCTAGAGGCTGCAGCCCGGGCGGGTATTATAAAGCTGTAATGTAGGCTGCAGCATGGCAAAAGGCTGTGCTGCTGCTGGATACCTGAGTATATAGGAGATTGAACTATGATTATTAAACCGATGATCCGCAGTAATATCTGTATCAATGCGCATCCCGTTGGATGTGCGCGCGAAACAGAGCGTCAGATTGAGTTTGTAAAAGCTCAGAAAGCAAAGCGCGGCACAAAGAGCGCTGCCGAGGGCGGCAAAGGTCCTAAGACGGTACTGGTGCTCGGCTGCTCCACGGGCTACGGTCTGGCAAGCCGCATCACCGCGGCTTTTGAGTACGGTGCCGACACGCTGGGTGTTTCCTTTGAAAAAGAACCGACTGAAACCCGCGGCGGTACGCCGGGCTGGTACAACAACATGGCGTTCGACCGTGCCGCTGAAAAGGCCGGCCTGAAGAGCGTAACCATGAATCTGGACGCATTTGCCCACGAAACGCGGCAGGCGGTGATCGATGAGCTTAAGAAATGGGGACACACCGTAGATCTGGTAGTGTACAGCCTTGCCAGCCCCGTGCGCGTTGATCCCGACACAAAGACTATGTACCGCTCCGTGATCAAGCCCTGCGGTAAAACATACAGCGGTCTGACCGTGGATATGATGACCGGCAAGATGGCGGAAGCTTCCACTGAGCCCGCCACTGAAGAGGAAATCAAGAACACCATTAAGGTTATGGGCGGCGAAGACTGGGCGCTTTGGATCAAGGCGCTGGCCGAAGCCGGCGTGCTGTCACAGGGCGTGCGTACGGTAGCATATTCCTACATCGGCCCCGAGCTGAGCCATCCGATCTATCGTGACGGTACAATCGGAGCTGCAAAAAAAGATCTGGAAGCCACAGCACTGCGTCTTAACGACCAGCTTAAGGCTTCTCTGGGCGGCGCGGCCTATGTGTCTGAGAACAAAGGTCTGGTAACCCGCTCAAGCGCGGTTATCCCGATCATCTCCCTGTACCTGTCGATTATGTTCAAAGTTATGAAGGAAAAGGGCACCCACGAAGGCTGTATCGAGCAGATGGAGCGTCTGTTCGCCGAGCGGCTGTATACGGGCAACGGCGGTGAGGCCGGAATACCCGATACCGACACCGAGCACCGCATCCGCATTGATGACCTTGAGATGGACGAGGATACCCAGAAGCTTATTGCCGAACGCATGGCAAAAGTGACGGAAGAGAACCTGGCTCAGCTTGGCGACATGGAAGGTTACAAGCATGACTTCCTTGCCATCAACGGCTTTGATATTCCGGGCGTTGACTACGAAAAAGACGTAGCCCGCATGGACGTTATTGACTAAGGACGTTTTTTAGCGCTGTAAGCCGCACGGTAACGTGCGGTTTTTTTATTAGGGCTCGTGAGCTCACGAGTCCGTGGTACTGGTGGTGCATGAGTTCAGAAAAAACTCGATCTGTATCCGCGGTGAAATCAGCTATAATGCTGCGAAAATTGCTCCTGCTTGTTTAGGAATTCAGGCGCATAAGCACGGGGAAACCTTCGTGGTACGGCTTTATAATGTACGGGCAGGCCGCTGCATAGTCCGCTATGATTTTGCCGAGCCCGCCGGTTACGAGCTGCTGTACAGTTTCGGGCGGCACTGCGTTCACCGCGGGGCAGGTGGGCGTCAGACAGACGGCAAGCGTGCCGTCCTGCATGCGCATGCATCTGAGCGGCCAGATTTTGCAGTCGAACGGTTTTTCCTGTTCGCTCAGCGTGCAACCCTTGCTGCGATCCAGAAAGGGGCAGGGAGCCTCTTCCTCAGGATCATCGGTCGTATATGCGTCCGTAAGGTCGGGCGAGCAGCAGGTAGATCCGGTGCCGCTTAAAGTGCTTTCCTCGCGCCAGCGGATATCCTGGCCACGGCAGTCTTTGGTATGGCTTTCCTTGAACTCAGGCGGCATGAGCGGTGTTTCCCACAGGCTCTGGCGCCTGAACGAGCAGCAGAATCTGCATGATGCGCATGTCTGCTTTGATAGAATACTGCTGAGCATGTTACGCCTCCCGTGCTGCCGGCATGTCAAGAATGCAGTCGTATTTTGGCAGCAGCATATCGGGATGATATGACTGCTTTGCCTTTCGCAGCCCTTCTATATTAATGTCTTCCTCCCGGTTTATCCACTGTGCGCCGCATGCGGTGTACAGATATTCCGCAAACATCATGTTTATGGCGGCGAAGCCGCCCGAGCGGGCATAGGCACCGTAGGATTTTTCAAAATGGATATCGTACACGCCCGGTGAAATACATGAGGCAATGGTCATGGCGGCTGGCTCGCCGTTCACGCGCAGCACCGCACCCAGTACGGAAAGTTCCTGCCAGTGCGCCGCGACCTCCTGTATTTCCGCCTGCTCCAACAGCATGGAATTCGTTACTGCGGAAGGATCCTGCTCCGCAAGCCATCGGCGCTCCGTTTCTACCAGCGCATCTGCATCTGCGGCAGTGGTACACAGCTCGAACCTGCAGTCCGGATAGTCTTTTTTGAATCCGGCCACATGGTTCCGCTTTTTATGGTTTGTCCGTCCCGGCAGCCGCGCCAGATGCTGCGCCGTATACAGATAGTCGGTATTGCCGGGATCGCTGCTGAACGTAAGCTCCGGCCAGCGTGATGCAAGCCAGTCTTTCTGCTGCTCCGTAAGAAACACAAAATGTACGGGCAGTCCGCGGCTTGTGCGGTCCTGAATAAGCTCCTGCACGGCTTTTTCAGGATCTCCGCTGCCGGCGGGAAACGTGATGCCGTTCCTGCCGGACAGATCTGCTGACGTCTGATACCAGCGCACTAAAAAGCCGCCGGTATATGCGATGAGCGTCTGATATTTATGCCTGAGCAGGTAGATGTTCGTGGCGGACAGGTCGCTGCTCATGGCGCCTGCATCGGAAGCCGCACGGCGCAGCTCGGACAGGTTATGTATGTCGGGTTGTTTCCATTCTATCATAGTTTTCTAAAAGATTGTGTAATAGAAGATATTGATAAATATGAAAAAAGGCAAGCAGAATATGATAGAAATCCTTTCGCAGCACCTGAATTATAGATGTGCGCGTTAAAAATGTTCTAAAATGCGCCATCCCCTTACTGCCTGCGGAACACGTTTATACGTTTGATTTTTAACTTTTTGATTTATTACAAGATTTTTCTTGACAACTGAATAAAGTGGTTTATACTTTACTTAATATGAGTTAACGTTAACGCGATAGCGTTATGCGCTGGCTTACACAGGAAAAGAGAAAATGGTTCTAATTAGGAGGAAACAATGAAAAAAATTGTAGGTACCATTCTTACACTCGCACTGGCTGGATCCATGGTGTTTGCCGGAGGTTCTGGGGACAAATCTGCTAAGAAATCAGACGGAAAAAAGCTGATTACGGTCGGCTATGCACAGGTCGGCGCTGAGTCTGACTGGCGTACTGCCAACACAGAGTCTTTCAAGAGCACCTTTACGGAAGCAAACGGCTATAAGCTGATTTTTGACGATGCTCAGCAGAAGCAGGAAAACCAGATCAAGGCAATCCGTAACTTTATCCAGCAGGATGTTGACTATATCGTTGTTGCACCTGTAGTTGAGACCGGTTGGGAAACCGTTCTTCAGGAAGCAAAGAAAGCCGGTATCCCGGTAATTCTTTCTGACCGTGAGATGAAACTGTCTGACCAGAGCCTGTATGTGGCATGGGTCGGCGGAAACTTCCTGAAGGAAGGTCAGGACGCGGTTGCATGGCTGAACAAATATGTAAAGAAGCAGGGACTCGAGAATGAAGATCTGAACATCGTGCTTATCCAGGGCACCATCGGCGCTTCCGCACAGGTTGGCCGCACCCAGGGTATCACCGAAGGTCTGGCAAAGAACCCCAAATATCACCTGCTTGCAAAGCAGACCGGTGAATTCACCCAGGCCAAGGGTCAGGAAGTTATGGAATCATTCCTGAAAGCATATGACGATATCGACGTTGTATTCTGCGAGAACGATAACGAGGCTTTCGGTGCCATCGATGCAATCAAAGCCGCCGGTAAGGTTCCCGGAAAAGATATTATCATCATTTCTTTCGACGCCGTACGTGAAGCGTTCAACAGAATGATCGCCGGTGAAATCAACTGCGCTGTTGAGTGTAACCCGCTCCACGGACCCCGTGTTGCCGAGATCATCCAGAAACTTGAGAACGGCCAGAGCGTAGACAAAAAACAGTATGTCGTAGAAGGCGTGTTCGATCAGGACAATGCTGCAAAAGAACTGCCGAACAGAAAGTACTAAGGGGATGCCGGATAAGCCGGTGATTTCTTATAAGGTACCGCAGATACTGTGAGTACCGCTTCTGTAGGAAATCTTCTGTACGGATTACGATGCCGGGGCGGGCAGCCAGCTGTCCTGTTCCGGCTTTTTTTTGTAGACGGGGGCAGCCGCGCATTCCTGCAGGGACGTGGTCAGCCTCCGATGTTTGCCTAGAGATTTGGAGATAAAAATAAATGGATAACGATGTTTTGCTTACCATGAAAAACATCTCGATGAGCTTTCCCGGCGTAAAGGCGCTGAAAAACGTTGATTTTCAGCTCCGTAAAGGGGAAATACACGCGTTGATGGGCGAAAACGGTGCTGGAAAGAGTACGCTTATAAAGGTGCTGAATGGTGTTCATACGCGTGAGACCGGAGAGGTTTTTCTTGAGGGGCGGATGATAAACAACCGCTCTACGCAGGAAGCGCAGGAAAATGGTATAAGCACTGTGTTTCAGGAAGTGAATCTTTGCGCAAACCTGTCCGTTGCTGAGAATATATTTTCGGGCCACGAACCGCGCGGCCGCTTTCTGGGCGTTGACTGGAAAAAGATGAATGAAAAAGCCCGTGAGCTGCTTGCGTGGGTCGGGCTTGACGATATAGATGTTACAAAGGCGCTCGGCGAATATTCCGTCGCCGTGCAGCAGATGGTTGCCATTGCTCGTGCGGTTAATTTTAACTGCAAGGTCCTGATTCTGGACGAGCCGACCAGTTCGCTTGACGACAATGAGGTTGAGAACTTGTTCAACGTCATGCGGCAGCTGAAGGCCGACGGCAAGGGAATTATATTTGTCACCCACTTCCTTGAGCAGGTGTATGCGGTGTGCGACCGCATCACTGTTCTGCGCAACGGGGAGCTGCAGGGCGAATTCCCCATAGCGGAGCTGCCGCGCGTTAAGCTGGTGGCCACCATGCTTGGACATGATTTTGACGAGCTTGCCTCAATCAGAAGCAACAGCGGTGTATCCGCTGAAGATACGGACCGCCCTGAGATTATCCGTGCGGTGGGGCTGACCCACAGCGGCACCATCAAGCCGTTCGACATTACGATACGCAAGGGCGAGGTTGTGGGACTTACAGGACTGCTCGGCTCCGGACGTTCCGAGCTTGTGCGTACGCTGTACTGCGCGGACAAGCCTGACGGCGGTACCCTGTACTTCAAGGGAAAGCAGCTCAAGGCATCGGAGCCGATCGACTCCATGCGCGCCGGCATGGCTTATCTGCCGGAGGATCGCAAGGCGGAGAGCATCATCGCCGATCTGACGATCCGTGAGAATCTGATCATTGCGCTGCAGGCTAAGACCGGCGTGTTCAAGCTGCTGCCGCTTGCAAAGCAGAATGAGCTTGCGGACAAGTATATCAAGCTGCTGAGCATAAAAACGCCGTCACCGGAAACGCTTATAAAGCAGCTTTCGGGCGGCAACCAGCAGAAGGTTATTATCGGCCGCTGGTTGATCACCAATCCCGAGTTCCTGATCCTTGACGAGCCCACAAGAGGTATTGACGTAGGTACCAAGACCGAAATCCAGAAGCTTGTGGTCAAGCTTGCCGGTGAAGGCATGACCATTGTGTTTATCAGCTCAGAAATTGATGAGATGCTGCGTACGGTCAACCGTCTGTGCGTACTCCGCGACGGCCAGAAGGTCGGCGAGCTGGTCAACAATGATTTGACGCAGGAGCAGGTTATGGCTGCGATTGCAGGAGGTGAAAGCAATGGCAAATAAGGAAAACTATGCAGTGCGCCGGCTGCTGTCGCTGCGTAAAAGCCAGCTGCTGCTGCCGATTACTGCCCTTATACTGATGCTTGTGGTGAATGTCATCATTACCCCGACATTCTTTAAGATTTCAATACAGAACGGTGTACTATACGGGTACATCATCGATATTATCAACCGCTCAAGCGAGCTGGTGGTCCTTGCCGTAGGCATGACGCTTGTAGTCGCCGCTTCGCGCGGTACTGATATTTCCGTAGGCGCGGTTGCCGCGGTGGCAGGTGCCGTGGTGGTACGGCTGCTCGGCTCAAGCTATGATTCGTATGCAGTGCCTATGGCACTTGCGATCATTGCCTGTCTGCTTATCAGCCTGCTGTGCGGTGCTTTCAACGGGTTCCTTGTGGCAAACTTGAACATCCAGCCGATGGTCGCTACGCTGATTCTGTTTACCGCAGGACGCGGTATTGCGCAGCTTATCAGCGCGCGAGAGATTAACGGCAAAATGGTATCCGGCCAGATTCTGTATGTGCGTATGGAATCATTCAAGTGGATCGGAAACTTCTTCCCCCATGTTGTGGTGCCGACTCCGGTATTCATTGCGGTGGTGTTTGTGGTACTCACGGTGCTCGTGCTTAAAAAGACGGCACTCGGCATGTACATCCAGACGGTAGGAATCAACCCCAAGGCCGGCCGGCTTGTGGGACTTAACTCTACGCTGATTATATTTGTCACCTATGTGTTCTGCGGATTCAGCGCGGGCGTAGCGGGACTGATGGCCTCAAGCCGTATCTATTCCAGCGATGCTAACAATATCGGCCTGAACATGGAGCTTGATGCCATTCTGGCGGTCGCACTCGGCGGCAACAGCCTGGGCGGCGGCAAGTTCAATGTCGCTGGTTCGGTTATCGGTGCCATCACCATACAGGCCCTGACTACAAGCCTGTATGCCGTGGGCGTGTCCGGTGACCAGCTGCCGTTCTTTAAGGCGATCGTTGTGCTGCTTATTGTCACCCTGCAGTCAGAGGAATTCAAAAACTGGATGGCTGCTTATAAGCTTCGCCGTGCCATGGCAAGGGAGATTGCGCAATGAAAAACAAGATACTGAAAAAACTCAAGCTGGACGGCAATAACTTCCTGCTGGCGGTGACGATCGGACTGTTTGCCGTGATGTATATTCTGGGCCTGATTATTTACAGTGAGCAGGGATTCGGCAGGATGCAGACGTTCCTGAACATGCTTATCGATAATGCGGGACTTATTATAGCCGCTGCCGGTATGACGGTTATATTGATCGTCGGCGGCATTGATATTTCCATCGGCTCGGTCATAGGCCTGGTGTGCATGATGCTCGCGTACTTTATGCAGATTATGCATATGAACGCATGGCTTGCTATCTTTCTGGTTCTGCTGTTCGGTGTGGTGTTCGGCGCGATGCAGGGATTCTTTATTTCATATCTCAAGCTGCAGCCGTTCATTGTTACGCTGGCCGGTATGTTTTTGTGCCGCGGCCTGACGGCCATGATCAGTGCGAACCAGATAGCCATAACCGAAAATGAAACATTCCTCGGCATAGCGAACTATAATATCAAGGTGCTTATCGGCGCCACGGTGAATAAGCGCGGGGTCAAGATGTATCCCTTTATTCATCCCGGTGTAGTGATCGCTTTGGTTACGGCGCTCATCATCTGGTATATGTGCAAATATACTAAATTCGGCCGCAACCTGTTCGCCATCGGCGGCAATGAAAACTCCGCCATGCTTATGGGTATTAACGTGCGCCGCAATAAGTTCTTTGCATATGTGCTGAACGGATTCCTTGCCTCGCTGGCAGGTTTTGCGTTCTGTCTGAATACGACGAGCGGCTTTGTAGAGCAGGCGCGCGGATTCGAGATGGAAGCCATTTCTTCTGCCGTTATCGGCGGTACGCTGCTGACCGGCGGCGTAGGAACGGTGGTCGGTTCGTTCTTCGGCGTGCTTATCAAGGCTACGATCGAAACGTTTATCCGCTGCAACGGTACGCTTTCGTCCTGGTGGAATAAGATCGTGCTGTCAGCGCTGCTGTGCTTCTTTATTGTGCTTCAGAGCGTGTTTGCCATGATAAAGGCAAAGAAAAAGTAGTCAGAAAAACGCAGTGCCGTGATGCATCGGCTTGCGGACGTTATAGGGCCCGGCGGAACATACCGCCGGGCTTTTTTGCTTTCTGGCACATGCAGATGGCATTGCGGGATATAACGATACTGTACATAAAAAAAACGGTCTCCTGCAGCATATGCCGCAGGAGACCGTATGCACACCTGAAAGGGGCTTTTCCTTTACTGAAGCCGCCTTTGTTGGTTACTCAGTTATTTTGTGAGCGTACCTTTTACGGTAAGAACGCCCTTGGTGTATGTTGCGGTAAGTTTACCGGTGTACTTGTAGGTGGCATTTGCATCAGCCGTATCAGGGTTGAGCGTAACTTTAGACCAGTCTACGTCAGATGCTTTGGTAGCGTCTCCGCCGGCTTTCAGATACTCTGATCTGAAGATGAATTTTCCGCCTTTGTTGTCAGCAAGCGCAGAAGAGATCTTGCAGTCTTTGGTTATATCAAAGACGCCTTTTGCATCAGTAACGATTTCATATGCGGTACCGCGGTGAATGTAACGGATGGTCAGCTTTTTGCCTTCGGCTTTTACGTTGAGGGTGTCGCCGGTAGCAGTGGCACGGGGTGCTCCCGGATACAGCATCAGGCCGCGCAGACCGGTCGGAATAGCTTTTGCTTTGCCGGTTGAGTCAAAACGTACCACGTTGAATTCTGTGGTAGAATGAGCTTTTGAAGCGCCTGAAGCGACGTCGAAACCTTCTTTTACGTTCTTTCCGTCAGCTGACCAGTTGAAGTAGTTGGCTGCGGGCTCATCTTTTTCGACATTGTAGCGGTAATCAATCGTTGCTTTCTGAGCGGTAGCAGCGAAAACTGATCCTGTCAGTACCAGGGCAGTACAGACTAATTTTGTAAATTTCATACTATAGAACCTCCACCGGAAAATCCGGTTCATCTACTATAGCACGGGTATTTATATTTTGTCAAATTGAATAGTGTACATAAAATAGTCTTAATTTTATACGACGGCATCAGAATATATACGCAGGGTAGTGGTATAAAAATACGCAATGTGCTATAATCTATCGATTTAGAAATTTGTGGAGGGCCTATGCTAAAGGGACGTCACATTATCGGACCTACCGATTTATCAGTTGCGGAAATTGATGAAATTTGCGCACTGGCAGAACAGATTATTGTTGATCCAGCATCATTTCAAGACGTGTGCCGCGGGAAAATCCTTGCGGCACTTTTTTTTGAGCCGAGCACTAGAACCCGGCTTTCTTTTGAAGCGGCGATGCTTCGGCTCGGAGGCGCGGTGGAAGGCTTTGCGGATGCATCGGTGTCCTCCACTTCAAAAGGTGAAACGCTGGCCGACACTATCAGAACAGTGTCCTCCTATGTGGATATAATCGCCATGCGTAACCCCAAGGAAGGTGCGGCGGCGCTTGCCAGCCAGTATTCCTTCTGTCCGGTTATCAACGCCGGTGACGGCGGTCACCTGCACCCCACGCAGACGCTCACCGACCTGCTGACAATACGCCAGCTGCGCGGCAGCTTTGAGGATCATGTGGTGGGATTCTGCGGCGACCTGAAGTTCGGCCGCACGGTGCACAGCCTGGTCACGGCTTTGTGCCGCTATCCGCATAATAAGTTCATATTCATCAGTCCGCAGGAACTGCAGATGCCCGACTATATTATCAAGAACGTGCTGGTACCCGCCGGCGTGGAATATCAGGTGGCGGAACGGCTTGAAGATGTTATCGGCGATGTTGATATCCTGTATATGACCAGAGTTCAGAAAGAGCGCTTCTTCAACGAGCAGGATTATATCAGGCTTAAGGACAGCTACATACTGAATAATGATAAGATGCGGCTTGCCCGGCGGGATATGATCGTACTGCATCCGCTGCCCCGTGTAAACGAAATTGCACCCGAAATCGATGCAGATCCGCGCGCGGCGTACTTCAAGCAGGTAAAATACGGTATGTACGCGCGTATGGCGCTCATCGCAAAGGTGACGGGAAGCCTGTAGCCGTCAGGCGCTGTGCGTGCGGCGAACTAAACTAATCATAGTAATTTATGGAGGAAAAAGATGCTTAATGTGGATACGATAAAAAACGGACTTGTTATTGACCATATCCGTGCCGGCTGCGGCCCGCGGATTTTCCGGTGGCTTGGATTGGATAAAGCAAAGTTCAGCTCGGCCCTCATTATGAACGTTGTTTCCAAACAGTCCGGTAAAAAGGATATCATTAAGATAGATAACATCATAAACTTTGATTATTCTGTGCTCGGCGTGATAGATCCCAACATCACGGTGAATGTGATAGAGAACGAAAAGATCGTGCATAAAATAAACATGACGCTGCCTGATAAGGTGGAGAATGTTATCCGCTGCAAGAATCCACGCTGCATAACCACAACGGAGCACTATATTCCTCAGATATTCCGTCTGGTGAACAGGGAAGAGTCCCTGTACCGCTGCCAGTACTGCGATTCGCTGTACAAGGCGGCATCAAACATTGACAGCCTGATGGAGCACGGTGTGTGATGCAGGATGTGCTGATTTATAATGTCCGGCTCGTGGATGAGCACACCGATACGGAAGGTGCGCTGCTTGTACGGGACGGCAGGATCTTCAAAACGTTTTCCGGGCCGGTAAAAAAACATGCGCAGGTGCTGCAGATTATCGACAAAGACGATGATGTACAGCTGTACGACGGCCGGGGCCTGGTACTGATGCCCGCATTCATAGATATGCATGTGCATTTCAGGTATCCGGGACAGACGGAAAAAGAAGATCTGAACACCGGCCTGCATGCCGCCGTGGCAGGCGGCTATGGTACGGTGGTCGCCATGCCTAACACCAAGCCTGTGGTGTCCGCCATTGAGCAGGTGCTGAGCATTGACCGCGAGGCCGCGGCCTACGGGCTGGCCGCGCTGTACCAGACGTGCAGCCTTACCGCCGGTTTTTCCGGAACGGATGTATCCCATCTGGAAAAGCTGGACGCGGAGCGCGTGCCGGTCATAACGGAAGACGGCAGGGACGTTCCGAGCCCGGTTACGATGCTTGAAGTGATGCGCAAGGCCGCCCGCAAGGGCATAATCGTAAGCTGCCACAGCGAGGATACAGCGCTTGCCGCCGCCGCCAGACCGTGGCGCGAAAAGGCGCTTGCCTTAATGAAAACATATCATATTCCTGCATGGGGAGCCGCCGTTGATACGGCAAGAATACCGCAGGCCATGCTCAGCAGCATCAATGAGTCGCTTGCTGAAGCGAACCGCCTGCTTGCGCTGGCTGAGGATATCGCCACGGAACGCAACCTTGCGCTTGCCGCCGCCGCGGGATGCCGGGTTCATATTGCCCATGTAAGCACCAGGCGCAGTCTTGAGGCTGTGTGCCGCGCCCGGCAGGAACGCGGAGCTGAGTTTGTGTCATGCGAAGTGACTCCGCATCATTTTGCGCTGGACGGCATGGAACCGCCGCTGCTGTACGCGCTGGTTAATCCGCCGCTGCGCAGTTCTGCCGACCGGGAATTTTTAGTGAAAGGACTGTGCTCAGGCGCGGCCGATGTAATTTCTACGGATCATGCACCCCATACCGCCGCTGACAAGGCCGCGGGGGCGCCGGGCTTTACGGGCATAGAAACCGCCTTTGCGGTGAGCAATACGGTACTCGTAAAGAGCGCCGATGATGTGCCCGGGCCTGCAGATCTGAAAGTGCTGTCCCGTTGTATGTCGGCGGCTCCTGCGCGTATACTGCGCCTGCGCAAGGGACTGCTGCAGGAAGGCTATGACGCCGACCTGGTGCTTGTTAATCCTGACGAGCGCTGGACGGTGGACAGCGCGCAGTTTGTAAGCAAAGGAAAGGCCACGCCGTTCAACGGAAAGAAAGTGCGGGGAAAAGTGCACGTGACGTTTATAGGAGGCAAAACCGTCTATATAGCGCCGTAGCGTGGCTGCGGTACGGACGGCAGTAAGCGATGCAGTCGGTTCAGTTTTCAAATATATTTGTAATGGTGTATCTGGCGGGCACGGCGCTGCACCTGTGCCTGAACTGGTGGCTTGAGTCTATTTCATGGCGTAACAGGCAGCTGCACGGTACCGAGATTCCGCAGGAGCTTGCCGGGTTTGTGGACGAACAGCTGCTGGTAAAGACCTGCGGGTACAAAAATGCACGGTATGCCGTCTGGAAGCCGCAGTTCGTGCTCGGCGTTATCCTTGATGCCGGCCTGCTGCTGAGCGGCGTATATCCGCGGCTGTTCCTTTTTATCACCGGTCTGTGCCCGTCGCTGTACGTTGCCATGCTGCTCTTTTTTGCGGTGGAATCGCTGCCCGGCGCGCTGCTTTCGCTGCCGTTCGATCTGTACGAAGAATTCGGCATAGAAAAACGGTTCGGGTTCAGCACGATGACGCTGAAACTATGGATTATAGATGAGCTGAAGGGCCTTGTGGTCAGCGCCGTGCTCGGAATCCCGCTCGGAGCGCTGATGATCTGGCTGATTCTGCACGCCCCCGGCTGGTGGTGGCTGCTCATCGGTACGGTGTTCATGGCGTTCAGTCTGATCATGTCGGTGGTGTACCCGCTGTGGATTGCGCCGCTGTTCAATAAGTTTTCCGCGCTGGAAGAAGGCGAGCTCAAGGAACGGCTTTCGCTGCTGCTGGATAAAGCAGGATTTGCCGCCAAGGGCGTGTATGTTATGGATGCTTCCAAGCGCAGCAGACATTCCAATGCGTATTTTACCGGGTTCGGAAAAAGCAAGCGGATCGTGCTGTATGATACGCTGGTGTCGCAGCTTACGCCGTCCGAGATTGAGGCCGTACTTGCCCACGAGCTCGGGCATTATAAGCACCACCATATTATAAAGCGTATGTGCGTTATGATACCGCTCGTGTTCGCCTCGCTTTTTATTGCATGGTGTATTGTAAAGCTGCCTTTGCTGTATACGGGGTTCGGTTTTGTGCCTGCGGTGCAGAACGGCAGCGTTATTCCGTACTGGCAGGCCATGGGCCTGTTCCTGGAAAGTTCTGTGTTCAGCGGCTACAGCGTGCTGACCGGCGTTGTGGGCAATTATTTTTCGCGCAGGGATGAGTTCCAGGCCGATGCCTATGCTGTAAGGCTGTGCGGCGGAGCGGAACCGCTGGTTACCGGGCTGATAAAACTGAATACGGAGAACCTTTCTGAAATTACACCGCCTGCGGTCTACTGTCTGTTCCACTACAACCATCCGCCGCTTTTGGAGCGTATCCGCGCGGCGCGTGCGGCCGCGGATACAACATCTCATGCACGGTAGTGAATGTGTCACATGTACGATAGAGAATACGTCTCATGTACGGTAGAGAATGTGTCACATGCATGGTAGAGAATGCGTCTCATGCACGGTAGTGCATGTGTCTTGTGCATGGCATATGCATGTGTCTTGTGCATGGCATATGCATGTGTCTTGTGCATGGCATATGCATGTGTCTTGTGCATGGCATATGCATGTGTCTTGTGCATGGCA
>Ga0256405_10008456_pt1 | contig 14747 bp, 3 predicted proteins | sample RumenRJG_02DNA_FD_189096 | JGI IMG/M metagenome (GOLD analysis project Ga0256405, IMG submission 189096) | Bovine rumen microbial communities from Lethbridge, Alberta, Canada - RJG_02 | ecosystem: Host-associated > Mammals > Digestive system > Stomach > Rumen | place: Canada: Alberta | collected... | reverse complement strand
TCCACGAAGGCGTGGTCGCGCTTTCCGAACGCCGTGGCGTTTTCAGGGCACAGCCACTACACCCTCACCGACGACCGTACCGTATGGCAAGGCGCGTTTACGTCCATAAACACCGCGTCGATGAAGTTCTCCAGTTATGACTATTCCCTGAGGGACAATCTGCGTGGCGTAAATTCGTTCGGCTACAAAGGCGAGGAGGGAAGACCCAAGCCGCATCCGCGCGTCTACGTCAGGCGCTGGGAAGAGGCCAACAAGCCGCCGTCGTACGGCGTTGATCTCATGCAGGGCAGGCAGGGCATGCTTGTGTCGGTGTACGACGACAGTATGGTCATCGAAAGGCGCGAGTTCGTGACGGGCCATTCTCTCGGAGACAACTGGGTGATTCCGCTGCCAGTTGCCGCGTCCAAGCCGTATGCATACGAGGAGCAGGCGAAGCGAGCCGCGGCACCGGAGTTTCCGGCAGGCGCTCGCGTCGCCGTTGATTTCGTAGACGACGAGGGCAAGGATATCGGGAAGTGCGCGCGGCTCGTGTTCCCGCGTGCGGAGGAGCGCGAGCACTCCAGGGTGTTCGACTACGAGGTGTCGGCGGTGCTCGTCGAGGACGATGTAGACCTTGTGCAGGTTCAGAGAAGGTTCATCGCGCCAGACTTCTTCCTGCCGCTTGAGAAGAAGATCGCGACGTGCGAATTTAGAATCCCCCTTGCCGATCTCAAGCTCAAGGGCCGCTACCGCTTCCGTGCCGTTCCGCTCGAAAGCTTCGGCAAGAAGGGTCGCCCTATCTGGTCAGACACCATTGAAATAGCGTGATGAAAGGAGCTGTAGCTATGGACAACTCGATTATTCGCTTTGCATTTGCCGCCATGGTTTTGCCTATGGCGCTGATCGTCGCCCCGAAGGCGCAGGCGTCGCTGTATGGATCTGGCGGAACGGAGACGCTGCTTGACAACGACACTGTCGCCGTCCATACATTTACCAATAACGGAACATTCACGCTTTCCGAAGACAAGGTTGTCCACATTCTCGCCGTCGGCGGCGGTGGCGGCGGCGGTGCGGAATGCGGTGGCGGCGGCGTTGTCGAAAACGCGTCCCCCTTCGCCCGCCGCATCTCGGTCAACCGCGATCCTGACTGCAACTTCTCTGCCTACTCCGTTGGCCGTCGGCAGTGGCGCGCGCTGTGGATCCGTGCCGGGGGCGAGGCGGGTGCGCGCCCAGGTGTATGGGCGTTCCGCCGCCGGTTCCGGCTCGATGCCCCCGCGACGCTCCGCCTCCATGTCACGGCCGACCAGCGCTACGACCTGTGGATCGATGGCGTGTGGGCCGCCTCAGGTAGCGAACGCGGCCTGCACAATTCGTGGTTCTACGAAAGCTGCGAGGTGGATCTCGCGGCGGGGGAGCACGCCCTTGTGGCGCGGGTCTGGTGGACGCCGCGCGGAACGCCCCTCACGCACACCGGGCACGCGACGGCCGACCGCCCCGGCTTCCTGCTTCATGCGGAGACGCCCTGGGACTCCCTGCTCGACACCGTGCCCGGCGAAGGCTGGGAGACGCTGCCGCTCGAAGGCTACTCGTTCCTCGACCCATGCGCCCAGGCGCCGTGGGCCTGGCCCTTCGTCGGCGCGCGAACGCGCCTAGACGGCCGCGCCCACGCCTGGGGCTTCGAGCTCGGCGGCGGCGACGGCTGGACGCCCGCCGTCGCTAACGGCCTTTGCTGTCGCTTCCGCGCAGCCCCGAGCGATGTTGACGAGTGGCACAACCTGATGCCGGGCACGCTTCCGGCGATGCGGAGGACGCTTCGCTCGGGCGGGCTGGTCCGTTTCGCGGCGGCCGTGCCGCCGGAGGACGCCGGCGAACCCGGCGGGGAACTCGCCGACTTCAGCATGGAGCCAATCCGCGAAACTGCGTCCGATCCCGCGCTCGCGGCGGCGTGGCGGGGGCCGCTCAAAGGCGGCGCGGCGGTCGTCGTGCCGGCGCATTCGGCGCAGCGCGTGATTATCGACCTGGACGACTACCTCTGCGCCTTCCCGCGGCTCGTCGTCTCTGGCGGGCGCGGCGCGGATGTCGCTATGCGCTGGGCCGAGGCGCTGTTCCAGGGGCCGGATGGCTTCGCGAAGGGGCCCCGCGACAAAATCGACGGGAAGTTCTTCCGCGGCATTGCGGATGCGTTCGTTGCGCCCGGCGGCCGCGAGCCGCGCATGTTCGAGCCGCTCTGGTTCGAGGCGGGGCGTTTCGTTGAGATCGTGGTCCGCACAGCGGACGAGCCTCTCGCGGTCGAGTCGCTTTCTATGCTCGAGACGGGCTACCCGATCGACTGGGCCTACCATTTTGAGTCGGACGACAGCCGCTGGGCGGGCGCGCTGCGGATGATGGAGCGGACGCTCCAGGCCTGCTCGCATGAAAGTTACTTCGACTGCCCCTACTACGAGCAGCTAATGTACGTAGGCGACACGCGGCTCGAGGTGCTCGCGACCTACGCGACGACGCGCGATGACCGGCTTCCGCGAAAGGCGATGCTTGTCCTTGACCGCACGCGCTCCGAGTCGGGGCTCGTGCAGGCGCGCCAGTCGGCCGACTCCCCGCTGATCATCCCGGCCTACGCGCTGCACTTCGTCCAGATGGTCGCCGACTATGCTCTCTGGCGCGGCGACCGGGAGTTCGTGCGCAAGCGCCTCGGCGGCGTGCGCGCCGTGCTGCAGGCATGGAGCGAGCGCATCGGCGAAGACGGCCTCGTGCGCAACCCGATCGGCTGGAACTTCGTTGACTGGCCCGGCTGGCCCGCCGGCACGCCGCCCAACGGCGAATGCGGCTGCGCGAGCCCGGTGAACAACCTGCACTTCGCCTGGACGTTGCGCATGGCGGCGGACATCGAGGACTGGGCCGGCGACCCGGAGCATGCGGCGTGGGACAGGCGGCTCGCCAACAGCATCGGCCGTGCCGTCGCCGCCGCCTACTGGGATGACGCGCGCGCCCTCTTCGCGGAGGACGCCGGGCACACGGTCTTCCTTGAGCACACGCAGTGCATGGCGGTGCTCGGCGGGTTCGTCCCTGCCGGGCGCGAGGCCGCGCTCGGGGAGGCGCTTGCCACGGCGCCGGACCTTGAGCGGACAACCGTTTACTACCGCTCCTACCTGATCGACGCCTTCCGCGTGCTGCGCCGCCAGCTCGACATGTATCGCTGCTTCGACCACTGGTTCTCGCTCAAGGCGCTAGGGCTCCGCACTGTGCTCGAGCAGCCTGAGCCGGCGCGCTCGGACTGCCACGCCTGGGGCTCCCACCCGATGTACCACGCGCTCGCGTCCGTAGCCGGCATCCGGCCTGCCGCGCCCGGTTTCGCCGCCGTGCGCATCGAGCCGCAGCCCGGACCGCTCTCGGCGCTGCGCTGCGCCGTCCCGCACCCCGCAGGCGGAGAAATCCGCCTCGACCTGCGCCTCGACGGCGGCCGCTGGACCGGCATGGCCGAAACCCCGGAGGGCATCCCTTCCGAACTTTTCCTGGACGGCGAAACGCGCCGCTGGGATGGCGGCACCCTCCGCATCGGCCCCTCGGCGAATCCATGACCCCCTGCTCGTCCGCCACCGCGCAATCATTTCTCTCATAACAAGGAGTCGAACATGAAAAAATACCTTCCCCTTCGTTCTGCAAGTGCCGTTGCGTTTGCAGCGGCGCTGATTCTCGCCCCGGATGCGCAGGCGTCGCTGTATGGATCTGGCGGAACGGAGACGCTGCTTGACAACGACACTGTCGCCGTCCATACATTTACCAATAACGGAACATTCACGCTTTCCGAAGACTGGCGTTTGGACGGAATGCGATGGCAAGCCTGGCTTCATCCTTATAGTCCGCTGACCACCAATCCATCCACGCGCCATCACCCCCACCGTTGTGGGGGTTGTGGGAAGTGGGTGACATGGTGTACAATTCAACCATGAGGAATTGTGTTATGAAAAAACTGATTGTTGCGGCTGCGGCGACGCTCGCGGCCATTGGTACTGTCGAGGCGAGAACGCCGAACTACAACGAGTCGAAGGTCGCGCCGTATACGCTTGAAGATCCGCTGTCCTTTGCAGACGGACGCAAGCTTTCCAGCCCCGCGGAATGGCCGGCACGCCGAGCCGAGATACTTGGCATTTTCGCCAAGGAGATGTACGGCGCGGAGCCGCCTGCGCCCGAGGCAGTCGTGACGGAACTTGTCGAGGAAGGCCCTACGTTCGCTGGGCTCGGCATACGCCGCCAGTACAGGATGTGGTTTAGGAAAGACAAGTCGGGGCCGTTCATCGATTGGTTGCTCGTCCTACCCAACCGTCCCAAAGGCGACAACCCCGCGAAGAAAGACGGAAAGGTAGTATGCGAAAGCGCGGACAAGGTTCCTGTCGTCCTTATGCTCAACTACCGCGGCAACCAGACTGTTCTTAACGAGGGCGAGGTGAAGCTGCCGGAAGGCGAGTGGCGCAAGCCGTCGAGCCAATCTTCGCCCGAGGAGTCGGAAAACGGGGCGATGCGTGACACCGGGGCGCGTTCCGTTATCCTGGCCGACGTTATCACGGCGCGTGGCTACGCGCTTCTCACGGCCTGCTACGCGCAAGTCTCGCCAGACGTGGAAGTCGAGCGAGGCAACCCCGAGGCGCTCGCCTACACGCGCATTTTCGAATTGTGGCCGAAGCGCGACGAAAGCCGCGACGACAACACGACGGCGCTTGGCGCCTGGGCGTGGGCGCTTTCTCGCGGGCTTGATCTCGCGGAGCGCATTCCCGAGATCGACGCGCGGCGCAATGTCGTCACCGGCTCTTCGCGGCTTGCAAAGGCGGCGTTGCTTGCGGCGGCGCGTGACGAGCGGTTTGCCGTCTGCGTCGCCAATCAGACTGGCGGCGGCGGCTGTCCGCTCGCCAAGCGCGACTTCGGCGAGAATGTCTCGACCGAGATGAGGATGTTCCCGCACTGGTACTGCAAAGCGTATGCGAAATATATCGACAACGAACAGGCGATGAAGTTCGACCAGCATCTGCTGATCGCGGCAATTGCGCCGCGCGCGCTGCTCATAGAGGGCTTTAATTCTGGATGGTTCGACACAGTGGGAGAGTATCTTGCCGCGAAAGCCGCTTCTCCCGCATGGGAGTTCCTTGGTCGGAATGGGCTTCCCAAGGGCGAGTTCCCTGAAAACTACGATACCTCCCTTATTGGCGAATCGCTTGGCTACGTCCGGCGCGGCGGCCAGCACGGAATCTCCGCGATCGACTGGATATGGACCCTTGACTTCGCCGACCGTGCGCTCGCCGCAGGCGGCGATACGCCGTCGCCTGACAGGTTGCAGCAGCTTTTCGATGAGCCCCCGCAGTCGCGTGGCGCGAATGCCTGGTGGCACTGGCAGGGCGCGAACGTCACGAAGTCGGGGATAACACGCGACCTCGAGGCGATGAAGGACGCTGGCCTTTCTGGCGCGACGATCTTCAACATCCAGGACGTCGGCTGGGATTGCGAGGAGCGCATGACCACTCCGCTCTGCCCAGGCATGGAATACATGAACGACAAGTGGTGGGATCTTGTCTCGTTCGCCGCCTCCGAGGCGAAGCGGCTTGGGCTTGAACTCGGTATCCACAACTGCCCTGGTTACTCTACTTCCGGCGGCCCGTGGATCACCCCTGAGCTTGGCATGAAGAAGCTCGCCTGGGCGAAGGGCGATGCGCAGCCAGAGACGAAGCTTGGCTTCTACCGCGACATCGCGCGGGTCAAGACGAAGGACGGCGTCTACCGCTTTGGCTACACGTGCACCGGCAAGAACACTCATCCCTCGCCGCCCGAGGTTGAGGCGGGCTCTCTCGAAGCCGACAAGATGAGCGCAAAGGCCGTTGGAATCCACATCGATAATCTTCTCAATGGACTCGCCGCCCACGGAATCACCCCGTCCAATCCCGGGCTCGCGTTTATCTTGATGGACAGCTACGAGGCGGGCGATGCATCGTGGACCGACGACTTTGCGCAGGAGTTCACGAAGCGCCGCGGCTACGACCCTGTGCCGTTCCTGCCTGTAATCGCCAAGCTTGGCACTGATTTCGGCTCGGAGCGCGAAGAGCAGTTCCGCCGCGATTTTACCCGCACGAAGAACGAGCTGCAGACAGAACGCCACTACCGGCTTTTCATGGAGCGGATCAATGCCGCCGGCTTCGAGTTCCACCTTGAGCCGTATTCGGGGCCTTTCGATTCGTACGAGGCGACGCAGTTCTGCGACGTGCCGATGACAGAGTTTTGGGTCGGAACTCCGTTCTGGGCGAAAGAACCGGCGAAGGGCGGCGCGTGCTGGTTCGCAGGCCCTATTGCCCGCGCCCTCGGCCGCAACATCACCGGCGCAGAGTCTTTCACCGGCTATCCGATCGACGATCCTTTCGCGATTACGCCGCGCGACCTCAAGATTCCGCTCGACGCGACGTTGGCGCGCGGCGTGAACCGACTTTCGCTCCACCACTGGGAGCACCAGCCGCTTGGCGCGCACGCGCGTCCCGGCTACTCTATGGGGCCGTGGGGAACGCACTTCGGCGAGAACCAGACTTGGCACGAGCCGGCGAAGGGTTTCTACCGCTACATCCAGCGTTGCCAGGCGCTTCTCCAGGAAGGCGAGATGCGCTGCGATGCGCTTGGACTTTCCTTCAACGACGAGGATGGCACCGATACGCTGCCGCTCAGCAACTTCATGACGAACACGGTGGTGACGGCAAGTGGTAAGCTCCGCGTCAAGTCGTCTGGCCGCGAATACTCTCTTCTCTTCTTCGAGCCGGGCGCGGCAAAGCGCTTTGAGGCCAACACTTCTTGGGATGCCGTCGAGAAGAAGTGCTTCGACCTCGTGCGTGAATACGCAAAGAAGGGTCTCAAGGTTGGGCCGATGTCCGAGCGGACGAAATTCTTTGAAATCGCGGGAGGCGACGGCGAGGACGTGATGGTCTCGTGCCGCAAGTCTGGCGATGCGGCGTTCTTCTTCGTCGCGAACACGACCGACAAGCCAAAGAAGTTCACGGCGAACTTCCGCCAGATGGAAGGGCGCGACTTCCAGCCCGAAATCTGGAATCCCGAGACAGGCGAGAAGCGGTGTATCGGCGACTGGGTGACGAAGGACGGCATAACGCAAGTTGAACTCTCGCTCGCCGCCGAGGAATCCGTCTTCGTAGTATTCCGCAAAAACGGCACTAAGTCCTACCAGCGAATGCCTAACCTCGTTGAGACCGTACATGATGTAAAAGGGGCTTGGACGCTTTGCTTCGATGCAGGAGGTGGTGCACCTGTTGGCAAGCAGACGCTTTCCACGCTCAAGTCGTGGACTGGTTTTGCAGAACCCGGAATTCGCTACTACTCCGGAACGGCCACTTATGAGACGACGCTCGACGTTCCCGAAGGGCGCGAATTTGCGCTTGATCTCGGCGATGTGCGTGACGTTGCGGAGGTGTTCCTTGACGGAGAGCGCATTGGCGCGCTTTGGCATGCTCCGTATCGCATCGAACTTCCTCGCTCGGTCAAGACCGGTCGCCATGCGCTCAAGGTGCGCGTGACGAATGCCTGGACGAACCGGCTCATTGGCGACGAAAAGGAGCCGGACGACTGCGTCCTTTCCAAGAAGATGCTTGGCTTTGGCGTTCAGCTCGTCCAAAGCGAAGGCAAGACACGCGACATTCCGCTTGGTCGCGCCGTGATCGCCATCCCAGAGGAGATTCGCGCGAACAAGCCGCGCAAGGTCGCGCGATATACGTTCAGCTCGTGGCACTACATCCTCTCCGACAAAGATCTCCGTCCGGCCGGGCTTCTCGGCCAAGTCAAGCTCATCACAAGAAAGGTGGCAAAATGAAACACGCTTCGAAACTCGCCTTCGCCGCGATTGCGGCGGCAGTCGCTGCATTCTCTGCGTGTGCGGAGGACACGATTGACATAACGGAGGACTGGCAGATTTCGGCCGTGAAGGCGGCGGGAAACGCCGATAAGTCGAAGCCGCTTCCAGAGGGCGGCGAATGGAAGCCGGGAAAGCTCACGGGCAAGATTCCTCTCGCCAACGGTGCGAAGGGCGGCAACTCGTTTGAAGGCGACTACAACGCCTGGTATCGCAAGACGGTAGACGTTCCTGCGGATTGGAAGGGGGGCAGCGTCCGATACGAGCAGCAGTTAAACTGGTGCTCTGCCGTCGTGTTCGTAAACGGCAAGCGTGCCGGCGTCGCGCACTTCCCCGACGGAGCCGTTGAGCTCGCGCCATTCCTCAAGTTCGGCGGCTCGAACGAAATAAAAATCTTTGCCACGAACAGGGGATATGGAACTGGCGAGAAGGGCGTTGTGTATCGCGGACGCGGCGACTGGGGGCGCGGCTTCGGGGCTGACCACTTCTGGCGTAAGGCGTCGCTCGTCCGCCGGTCTGCGGCGTTTGTCGACGACGTGTACGCGGTTCCCTCGTGGCGCGAAAAGAAGCTCAAGGCCATAGTCGAGGCGGAATCGCTGTCGGACGGGAAGGCAGAGATCGAGATCGTCGTCGCCCACGAGAACGGCAAGGTCGCCGTTTCGAAGAAGGCCGAGGTCGAGCTCAAGCGCGGCTCAAACGCGGTCGATGTCGAGATTCCCTTCAAGGACGCCGAGCCGTGGGAGTTGGTGCCGGGGGCGAAACTCTACACATGCAAGGCCAACATGCGCTTCTCTGGCGCGTCGTGCGACGACAGGCGCGGCAAGTTCCTCTTCGGCTTCCGCGAAATCTGGCTCGAGGGCAAGGATGTCATGATGAACGGACACGTGCAGCGCTTCCGTGGCTTCTGGAACCAAGGCGTGCCAAAGAACTTGGCCGATCTCCACAAGTACGGCTACAACCTTTCCTACGAGACGCACAAGCACTGGGCTGTCCTTGAGGAAGACTCGAAGGCGCTGGAGGCGAAGAGCCGCGCTGGCGTCGCTGTCTTCTCCGGCATGCCGACGATAGTCTACGCGGGCGCGGCGATACGCCACGATCCCGATATGGCCGCGCAGTGGAGACGTTGCCTCAAGCACTGGATGAGAACCGCCCGCAACTGGCCTTGCGTCGTGGCGGTGAGCTGCGGCGTGAACCAGATATGCCCCGAGCGCAACATGCGCCCCGAGTTTCTCGGCCAGGAGCGCGAGACGAACGGCGTCGCGCAGAACATCGAGTTCGCCCGCGTCGAGGCGCGCAAGGTTCATCCCAACTGTCTCTACTTCTCCCATGCCGACGGCACCGAAGCGGACATGTCGTCCTCGAACCTCTACTTCAACTTCACGCCGTTGCAGGAGCGCGAGGAATGGCTGTCGCAGTGGGCGACGAACGGCGTCCTTCCGTGGTATGCTGCCGAGTTCGGCGCACCTTACTACGCGTGCTGGTTCCACAGTCGCGTTCCCGAGATGACCGAGTGGCTTGCAGTCTACTACGGCGAGCGCGCATACGAATCAGAGTCCGACGAAATGCTGCGACTCTCCGGCGCGTTTGCGAAGAGCTGCCTTAGGAACACCCACGGCGGCTGGATCGAGCCGGGACGCCGCGACCTCTACGCGTTCAGTCCGCTCGCGGAAGAGTATTCGCGTATGCTCGTCTACCGCACGAACCGCGCCTGGCGCCGCTTCGGGCTCAATGGCGGGCTAATGTATCTCACGAGCTGGAAGTGGGATGAACCAAACGCGATGCGCGACAGGCAGATGCTCGCCAACGGCGACATAGTATGCTGGCTTGGCGGCGGCAGCGAGCCGACCGACAGAACCCATGCGTATCGCTCGGGTGACGAAATTGCGAAGCGGCTCGTCTTCGTCTGGGATGGGCTTGGCGAGAATTCGTTTACCGCGGAATGGAAGTTCGTCGATGCGTCGGGCAAGAAGCTTGCGGGCGGCACCGAGAAGGTGACGCTGCGCCAGGGCGAAACGCGCGACGTCGCAATCTCAGTCGTCGCTCCAAAGGTCTCGCGCCGCGAGTCGTTCCGCTTCGAGGTCGCGTTCTCCGCCTCTCGTGGCATGGACTTGCCCGCGAACGCGACTTGCAAGACGGATAGCTTCGACGTGGAAGTCCACCCCGCCGCCATTCCGTCGCTCGGCAAGTCCGTTGCGCTGTTCGATCCCGAAGGAGAGACGGCAAAGGCGCTTGCAGAACTTGGCGTGAAAGTCGAGAGCTTTGACACAATCGAATCGGCGCTTGCCGCGAAGCCTAAGTTCCTTGTGGTCGGCATGCGTGCGCTTTCGAGGGCGCAGGGGCTCGAAAAGGCGGTTGAGCGCATTGAGGACGGGATGAAGCTCCTCGTTATGCAGCAGCGTCCGGACGTGTGGAAAGCTCTCGGCTTCTCGGTCGAGGATTCGATGGCGCGCCAGATGTACAATGTCGCGCTTCACGGCGTCGACGACCTCGATTTAGCGCACTGGGCAGGAGCCCCGATTGCCGATGCGCAGTTCGGCAACGTGATGAAGCACGACACGCGCCGCGGCCCGAGGTGGACCCACACCCACGCCGTCTCCTCGACTCCGATCCTGATTCCCCAGCGCGCCGGCATTGTGCCGCTTGTGCGCGGCGAGTTCGACATGTCGTATTCCGCGCTCCTCAAGGAGCGGCGCGGCAAAGGCGCCGCGTACTTCTGCGCCTTCGACTTCGAGGGCCGCGTCGGGCGCGGCGGATGTGCCGCGGCGACGGCCGTCTTCGCTTCGACGCTTGAGGAGTTCTTCTCGAAGGAGAAGACGTCCGAGGCGAAAGTCTATTTCGACGGCGCTGCGGCCGAGCGCATCGCGAAGACGCTTGGGCTTGACGCGAAGAAGTACGAGGGCGGAAAGATCTCCGACGCCGTGCTCGTCGTCGGCAAGGACTCTGTGCTCGCGCCAGACGCGCTCAAGAAGGCGCTTGGCGGAAATGCCCACGCGCTTGTTGTTGCAAATGCCGCGATATCAGCAGCGCTGGGCGGCGCGTCGGGCGAGGCGAAGTTCCTCCGCGCGAAGGATTTCCCGGTCGCGGGCGTCGGCAAGTCGCTTTTAAGGTTCCGTGAAGAGGTGGACTTCGTTCCGCTCAAGGGCGGCGCGGCTTTTGCGCTCGTCGAGGGTGGAAAGATCCTTCTCGATCAGATTGACCCGTTCCAGGCAGGCGACCGCTACAGGACCGGCGACGGAAAGGCGGCGGTCCTCGCCCGTGGCGGCTGGGGGTCGGTGCCGAAGGGCGACAAGGACCTTCTTCTCAGAAGCACCTCGCAGAGCGAAGACAACTTCATGCGGCGCTACTCCATCGTGCTTGCGTCGTGGGGCGTCCAGGCCGGTGCCTCTGTATTTGCGCGCTCGCTCTACACGAAGCCGTCTGCCGCCTATGACCCGATCGCGCAGTACAACGTGCTCGGGCCTTGGCCGAGTCCGCGCGACGACGATCACTACATGGTCGACACGATCTTCCCCGTGGACAAGTCGAAGGGCGGGACGTCCGGTGCCGAGGCCGAGGCGATGGCAGTGCGCGGCGACGTGCAGCCAAACCCGCGCTTCTACCCCGAGGGGCTTGTCTATCTCAACGAGACTCCGGCAGACCTGAGGTTTGTAGACTGGCGTCCTGTCGCGAAGAGCAGGGAGGACGGTTTCGTCGACTATTCGACGGCGCATCCGCTGATCGCGGCGCAGGCGTTCTGCACCTGCTACTGCGTCGGCTTCCTGCCGCGCCGCACCGACGGCGAGGTCACTGTGCGCTTCGGCGTCGACTGGCGCGGAAAGATCTGGATCAACGGAAAGCCCTTCGACCCGATCTACGGCGGCCACAAGGACGAGGGCTCGGTCATCTACGAGCACGTGAAGCTGTGGGGAATGCCGCCGGCGGGAACAGACCTTGCGAAGTTCGACCGCGAGCACGGCACTTTCGACGGGAAGAACGTGTTCACGATCAAGGCCGGGTGCGGCATGTCCGCGAAGACGTTCTGGCTCAACGTCAGTCACGAGCCGCAGGAGGGCGAGGTCGTCCGCAGCCGCGTTCCCGAACTCGACGGCGTTGAACTCTACGAATCGGCCAACACCCGCTTCGACCCTTACGAGTACGTCTACTGGTAGACCGTGTCTACTGGCATAAGAACAGGAGGAACAAATGGACAGAATGATGAAGACACTTGTCGCCGCCATGATAATTCCGGGCGCGCTAATCGCGGCAGATTCGTCGCGGACGCCTGTTTCCATTGATATCACGGAGGGGTGGCGTTGGCAGCCCGTCGCCACGAAGGGTGTCACCGACAAGTCCAAGGTCATCGGACTACCTGAGGAGACGGACTTATTGGAGCTGGAGCCCAGCAAGGCGGACATCTGGCTGGAAAAGGGTAAGCTCGCCGGAAAGCCCGGTCGCGAACGTGGCGAGCCAGGAGGCGACAACGAAAAGGCCGCCTATGCCTGCTGGTACAAGCGTACGCTTGACGTGCCGAAGGAATGGGCGGGACATTCCGTCCGCTTCGAGCAGCAGCTAAATTGGTGCGCCGCAGTCGTGTTTGTGAACGGCAAGGAGGCGGGCGTGGCGCTTCATCCCGACGGCGCGGTCGAGCTTGCCCCGTTCCTCAAGTTCGGCAAGAAGAACGAGATCAAGATCTTCGTGACCAACCGCGGCTATGGCACAGGCGAGCCGGGGATAGTCTATGCCGGTCGCGACGACTACTGCAAGAACAGGGATTTGTTCTACTCCCCCGCGATGATTCGCGTTCGCTCCTCGGCGTTCGTGGAGGACGTGTGGGGCATTCCCTCGTGGCGGAACAAGAACGTGACGTGGCGTTGCAAGCTGCCATCGCTTGACAGTCAGAAGGTCGAGCTTGTGGCGAGCGTGTGGGAGGACAAGGGTCGCGATCCGTCGAGCAAGAAGCTCTCGAGCGAGCTTGCGGGCGACAAGCCGATTAAGACATGGCGCCAGACGTTCGACCTCAAGCCAGGTACAAACACCGTCGATTTCGTCTGCGACTGGGCGGATGTCGTGCCGTGGGAACTTGACGACCCTCATCTCTACAATGTCTGCGTGACGCCGGTTTTCAAAAATGGCAAGAAGGGCGATGCGTCGGAGCGCTTCGTCTTCGGTTTCCGCGAGCAGTGGCTTGACGGGCGAACCGTGATGGCCAACGGCCACCCGCAGCGCTGGCGCGGCTTTTGGAGGCAGAACTTGCCGAAGAACATCGCAGACGTGAAAAAGAGCGGCTTCAACATGGTCTACGCTACGCACCAGCACGAGTCGCGCCACGAAGAAGACGCCGGTTTCCAGGAGGCGCTCGCCCGTGCGGGCATCCAGATGTTCACCGGCACGCCCACGATTTCTCAGCGCAAGGGCAAGATTCTTTCCGACCCGTTCGTGCGCGCGCAGTTCGAACGCTGCGTCGAGCATTGGGCGCGCTCGCACCGCAACCTTCCGACGATTGCCGGCGCAAGCGTCGGCGTGAACATGATGTGTGCCGCATGGTGGATGATGAGCGCGTGCGACATGGGGCGCCATCGTGACGTCGAGAAAGGCGAGATTCCGCGCTGCATGAACGTTGCGCGGCCGTTCGTCAATCCTGGCACGCTTTTCTTCGCCCATGGCGACGGCAACCTTGGCGACGTGGGCAACTGCAACTTCTACTTCAACTACGTCCCGCTGCAGGAACGCGAGGAATGGTATTCGCACTGGAGCAAGTTCGGCGAGATTCCGTGCTATCCGGCAGAGTTCGGCGCGCCGTACTACGCGGTTTGGTTCGGGTATGTACACAAGCTCCCCGAGATGACCGAATGGCTCGCGAAGGTCTACGGCGAGCGTGCCTATCGTGAGGAAGAGGACGCGATGCTTGAGCATAGTCTTGAGTTCGCCCGCTCGTGCGCCCGTTTCACGCATGGCGGTTGGCTCGAGCCGGGGCGTAAGACGCTCTACGACTTCAGCCCGCTCGGAAAGACTTTCAACGGGCTTCTCATCGACCGCGTCTCGCGCTGCTGGCGCGCGTTTGGCCAGGGGCCGAGTCCGATGTACCTGGACTCGTGGAAATGGGATGACGACCCCGAAAACTGGATGCTCCGCAACCACGAGCTTTCGAACCGCGACCTCGCCTGCTTCCTCGGTGGCGCGCCTGAGTTCACTGACAAGACGCATGCGTACGTCTCCGGGGAGAAAATCGAAAAGACACTCGTCTTCGTCTGGGATGGTTCGAAGCCGACGTCCGTCGACGCCGGGTGGCGGCTTGTTGAAAGCGCCACGGGCAAGGTCGTCACGAAGGGCATGCGGCGCATTGAGCTAAAGCCGTTCGAGATCCGCTTTGAGCCGATTTCGTTAGTGTCTCCAGACGCGAAGGGCGCGCGTGTGGATTATCGGCTCGAAACCGCGTTTCGCGGCGATCAGGTCGCGCCGGACGACCGTCGCGACGCATTCGACATCTCTGTCTATCCCGCGTCCGCTCCTGCGGCGGCAGGCGAAGTCGCGCTCTTCGATCCTCGCGGCGAAAGCGCGCCTATGCTCGCCGCATGTGGTGTCGCCACGCGCAAGGCCGATTCCATTGCGGCGCTCATCGACGTGGGTGAGAAGGAGAAGCTGCCGATCGTTGTCGGTCGCCGTGCGCTCGACGGCATAGGAGATGCCGACGGCTTTGGCCGCCTTGCTTCGTTTGTAAAGGGCGGCGGCCGCGTTTTTGTGCTTGCACAGGAACCAGAGGTCTGGAAGTCTCTTGGTTTCCGATTTGAGGACTCGATGCCGCGCGCGCTCGTGAACGTCGCACTTGAGGGCATCGACGACTCGGATCTCTCCTTCTGGCGGGGCATGCCGCTTCCGCTGATCGAGACGGATAGCTGGACGCGAGGTC
>Ga0256405_10008452_pt1 | contig 14757 bp, 13 predicted proteins | sample RumenRJG_02DNA_FD_189096 | JGI IMG/M metagenome (GOLD analysis project Ga0256405, IMG submission 189096) | Bovine rumen microbial communities from Lethbridge, Alberta, Canada - RJG_02 | ecosystem: Host-associated > Mammals > Digestive system > Stomach > Rumen | place: Canada: Alberta... | reverse complement strand
TTGCCTTTACCATTGCAAAAAGGGATAATTTTACCTGACATGTGATTCTCCTAAATTGATTTTTGTTCACTATTTATTTTAGTAGAATCCATGTCAAAAAACTGATCCCTACATCTCAACTTTATTCCTTTATTTCAAATAATTACACCTCATTTTTTACTTTTTAAAGATCAATCAAAACAGGCTATTTTTGAGATCTTCTGATCTGGTATATGACTCTTGCTTTACTTTAGAAAAACCGGAGTTGATAGATAACGCTCACCGGTATCAGGGAGCACCACGACAATGTTTTTATCAAAAAACTCTACTCTTTTAGCAATATTAGTTGCTGCAAATACAGCAGCTCCTGAGGAGGCACCAGCTAGTACTCCGTCAAACTTTGCTAGATCCTGAGCAGTCTTAAAAGCATCTGTATCATCAACATCTATGATTTCATCGATGAGCTTTACATCCAAATTGTTAGAGATAAACTCTGAACCTATGCCCTGAATTTTATGGGCTCCTGTATATCCTTTTGATAAGAAAGGAGAGCGCGCAGGCTCTACAGCTATTATCTTTAAATCAGGATTTTTCTCTTTTAGGTATTTGCCTGTACCTGAGATAGTGCCTCCGGTACCAACGCCTGCAACTAAAACATCTACCTTACCTTCAGTGTCCTCAAAAATTTCAGGACCTGTAGTTAAGTAATGAATGTTCTTATTCTCCTGATTGTCAAACTGTGATGGAATAAAAGAGTTCTCATTGGACAAATGTAATTCCTGAGCTCTTTTAATCGCACCTTTCATACCTAAAGAGCCTTGTGTAAGTTCTAGAGTTACACCATAAGCTCGCAACAGATTACGTCTTTCTAGTGACATACTGTCTGGCATTACAATCACAAGTTTTAAGCCATAGGAAGCTGCAACTAATGCTAAACCAATACCTGTATTGCCTGAGGTAGGTTCGATTATCAAGGTATCTTTATTTACCTTGTTCTGTGCAATAGCTGCCTTTAGCATGGCTAAAGCGATTCTGTCTTTTACAGATCCGCCTGGATTAAAAGACTCTAACTTAGCAGTAATTGGATTATTTAATCCTATAGCTTTTGAATACCCTTTTAATCTTAGTAATGGTGTTCTGCCAATCATGTCTGTAATGCTGTCGTAAATTTTCACTTTTATCTTTCCTTTGGTTGTGAAATTAAGTTGGTCTTAAAAAGACCTATTCAAAGCTCCATTCCAAGAGAGCAAATTGAAAACTATCTACAACAGTACAAAAGAAGATTAAACATAAGCACCTTTTACCACTACATTGGCTAGTTACATTTCATTGTTTACATAACCTATATGTTATGTAGGTATTAAAACTCAAAATAATTAACTATACAAGCAGTTTTTTAAAATATTTGATTTTTTATATATTTTTCAAAAAGATATTTTTGTTAAATTCAGGATTAATAAATAGCATTGCGCTATTTTGGAGAGAGTTTTAATAAAATTAGATAATTCTAAGATCACTAAACCATTCTTAAGTTTGATTAAGCTTAACTAGAACTATTATTGTGCACTTTAAGAATTTTCAAAAAAATTAACTTTTGTAAAGTTATCTTTAAAAGAGTAAACACACCTTTAATTACCTTTCATAATCTTATGCAGAGCGCTTTTTTAAGCCATTGTTATTTTATTAAACAAGTAAAATTTAAGCTTCAAGTTCAATGAAATATACAAAAAAACCTCTAATAACATTCTGAATTATCGTTATTTTTTAACCTTATGCACCATTTTTAACATCTTGTATATGCGCATGATCCAATATTTACCAGCATAAGTTTGCACATATTTTTCTCCTTATAGTAGTGAAAAAGTTTTTTACAAACGTTTAGTCATAACGTTCTATCAAACAACATTTTTCAGAAATAAATATTTTTCAGAAATAAATATTCAGACATAAATAGTCAGAAAGGATCACGGAGAAATAATATGGAGACTGAACAAAAAGGCATTGGTCAGGAGCTGTCTGTTGTAAACGTATCTAAGTATTACGGCACCTTCAGAGCTTTGACCGATATTAACCTTGTCTGTAAGCCAGGTGAATTTGTCTCAATTCTAGGTTCATCAGGATCTGGTAAGACTACCTTATTAAAGGTTATCGCAGGTTTCGAGCGTTGCTCCGATGGTAAGATCTTTATTAACGGTAAAGATGTTGCCACCGTACCTTGTTTTAAGCGTAACATCGGCATGCTCTTCCAGAACTACGCACTATTCCCTCATTTAACCGTTGCTCAGAACATCGCATATCCATTAAAGCTCCGTAAGTTAAAGAAAGATGAGATTGATAAGAAAGTAAAGCACATGATTGAACTTATCAAGCTTACAGGACTTGAAGACAGATATCCTCGTCAGCTTTCAGGTGGTCAGCAACAACGTGTCGCCTTAGCTCGCGCTATTATCTACAACCCACCATTACTGTTGTTAGATGAGCCTTTAGGTGCGTTAGATAAAAACTTAAGACATGACATGCAGTTTGAGATCAAAAGAATTACTCATAAGCTTGGCATGACAACTATCTCTGTTACACATGATCAGGAAGAAGCTTTCTCAATGTCTGACAAGATCTGCATTGTTTCAGGCGGTCAGATACAGCAGTTTGATACTCCTGAAAATATCTATGAAAAGCCTGCTAACCGCTTTGTAGCAGAGTTTATGGGTACTACTAACATTATTCCTATGAACGATGTTACCTATGAGGCAAACGGAGACAAGACCACTGTTACTGGTACTTCTCCTTTAACTGAAGGTAAATGCGTTTTAAGTACTGATTCTAAGACTGTTAAAGCAACTGATAAAAATCCATTCTTTGCCTTACGTCCTGAGGATATCCACTTAAAGACCGAGTCAAACGCTCATGAGAACACCTTTAAGGCTAAGTTAGTAGAGAGCATCTATTTAGGTCAGTATGTAAAAGCTAAAGCTCAAGTAGGCAACATGTCTTTGAACGTAACCCTCGATGTTCGTGAATTTAGAAATTTAAATCCTGATATGTCTTGTGAATTCTCATTCTCACCAGAACACACAGCAATTATCTATAACTAGGAGTTTCATTATGAAAAGCAAATTTGTTAAAACTTTACTCGTTTCATCTTTAGTTGCAGCTATAGCTACAGGTTGCGGTGATGAAAAAGACAATAATAAAGCTACAGACACTCAGGCAAAAGATGCTGGCTCTTTAGTCTTTGTTGACTGGGGTGGAACTAATACAGATGCCCGTATTGAAAAGAACATCAAACCATTTGAAGAAAAGACTGGCATTAAGGTTACTGTGGTTACCCCATCAGATTATGCCAAGTTAATTGCCATGGTTGAAAACGGCACCACCGAGTGGGACGTTATGAACTGTGATGCTTACTGGGGTGTTTATGCAGGTAAGAAAGGCTATTTAGAGCCAATCGATTACAAGACAGTAACTGAAAAGTTAGATAAGGCTGTAGAGCTTGAGCACGTTGTAGGTGCTGAGGTGTATGACTCAGTTATCTCTTATAACACTGATAAATATACAGCTGACACTGCTCCTAAATCATGGGCTGACTTTTATGATTTACAGAAGTTCCCAGGTAAAAGAGCTGTCTGGCAGTACCCTGTAACAGTTTTAGAATCAGCACTGTTAGCAGATGGTGTACCAATGGATAAACTCTACCCACTAGATCTTGATAGAGCATTTGCAAAACTTGATACTATTAAAGATTCAATTGTGTGGTGGACTAAAGGCGCACAGCCAGCTCAGATGCTGTCAACCGGCGAAGCCGATATCGCGCTTGCTTGGTCTGGTCGTATCATGAACGCAAAAGACGAGGGTTCTCCTTTAGGTCTTACCTACAACGAAGGTATGCGTATTGCAGCAGGCTGGGTAGTTCCAAAGGGAGCTCCTAACAAAGAAAACGCTATGAAGTTTATCAACTTCATTTCATCAGCTGAGCAACAGGCTGCTTTCTCCTCACAAATTCCTTACGGTTCAACCAATCCTGAAGCTGTAAAGCTGTTAAGTGCTGAACAGATTGAACGTATCGGTCAGACTCCAGAGCAGGTAGCTCACGAATTCTATATCGATAACGACTATTGGGCAGATCACTTAACTGAAGTGGTTGAGCGTTTCAATGCTTGGTTATTAAAGAAATAAGCACATAGAGCTTCTGCATCAACTTTAGTTAATTGATTCACACAAACATATACACAAACAAAGCATTCAAAAAGAGGGGGCTTCCCCCTCTTGTAAGGATTTTAATATGACTGCCAAAACTCAATTTAAGTTCAGCTCATATGAAAGTGCCAAGTGGCTGTTGCTTGCCATTCCTCTTTTATATGTAGTCCTGACCATGGGATATCCTTTAGTGGATATCATTTTAAAGAGCTTTAGAGGCAAAGATGGTTTTACCTTTGATTTCTATCTAAAAGCTTTTACTGATCCTCTGTATATCTCAGTTTTAATCAGCACTGTAAAGATTGCGCTTATCGTAACTTTAGTTTGCCTAGTATTAGCTTATCCTATGGCATATCTGAGTGTTAGTGCTAAAAGCCGTAAGGTAAGAACTTTAATTACAGCAGGTGTACTTATTCCTTACTGGGTAAGTATGTTAGTTAGAATTTTCGCTTGGCAGATTATTTTACAAAACAACGGTATCGTTAATCAGGCTCTGATGTTCATAGGTTTTGTAAAGGAACCGGCTAAACTTTTGTACACAGATCTTGCTGTTACCATTTCTCTTGTACACATTCTGATCCCTTTCATGTTCTTGAGCTTACAAAACTCTATGAAGCAAATTGATCCTAACTTACTGTTAGCTTCAAACATCATGGGTGGTACCAAGTTCTATGGCTTTATCCATGTGTTCTTACCTCTATCAAAAGCTGGTATGTTATCAGGCTCAATCATGGTTTTCGTGTTATCCCTAGGCTTCTATATTGCTCCAGCACTATTAGGTGGTCCCGACAACATGATGTTATCTAACTTGATTGAAATCAGTATGAATAACTTCAACTGGGGTCTTGCTTCTGCTCTGTCAGTAGAACTGTTGGTATTAGTTTATCTAATCATTGCAGTTGCCTTTAAATTCACCGGAAACATCTTTATTAAAGATATCTAGTCAGGAGTAAATCATGCTGTACTTTTTCGTATTCTTATTACTGGTGATAATTATCGCTCCTGCTCTGGTAATTATTCCTCAGTCATTTACCTCATTGAACTACTTCATCTACCCTATTAAGAGCTTCTCTTTAAAGTGGTATGACAAGTTCTTTATGAACGAGCAATGGATAACTTCATTAGAGAGAAGCTTGTTCATCGCAATCTGTGTAGCTGTTTTTGCAACTATCATTGGTACATTAGCAGCTTTAGCAGTTAACAAATTAAAGTTCAAAGGCAAGAACCTCTTTTTGAACCTGATGTTAACTCCAATGATTGTGCCTGTAGTTATCACTGGTGTTGCTTTGTATGCAAGCTTTGCTAAAGTCGGTCTTAATAACACCATTCCAGGTCTTATCATGGCCCACTCCTTACTTGCAATCCCTATGGTATTTCTAACCATGTCAGCTGCCTTTGCTAGATTTGACGCAAATTTAGAGTTAGCTGCCATGTCTATGGGATCAACTCCTGTAGGAGCCTTCTTTAAGGTTACCTTGCCTGGAGTTAAAAACTCTGTAGTTACAGGTGCTCTGCTCTCATTTGTAACCTCACTAGATGAGGTTGTAGTAACCATTTTCGTATCAGGCGCTAATACCAAGACTCTACCTATGATGATGTGGGAGAACTTAAGAGCAACTATCGATCCTACCATCGCAGTTGCAGCAACCTTCTTAATCATTCTGACATTAGGTATGTACGTAATTAAAGAATTCATCGAATCAAGATCTAAGGATTAAAAATGACAGTTACAGTTTATAAAAACGCACAACTGCAAGGTTGTGACAAAACCACTGACATCGCTGTTGTTGATGGTAAATTTGCAAAGATTGGCGGTGATTTATCAGATTATGAGAAAAATGGTAACACTGTAGATTTAAAAGGTAATCTTGTGATACCTCCATTTGCAGATGCTCATATCCATTTGGATTATATCTATACAGCATCATTGCCAACCCATGAGACTACCTCCGGTACCTTATTTGAGGCTATTGATAACTGGTCTGATTCTAAAGCTTCTCTTACAGCTGACATCATCAAAGAGAGAGCTTTAAAAGGTGTAAAGATGCAGATAAGCCACGGTGTGCAGTACGTCCGTTCACATGTGGATGTAACCGATCCTAAGCTAACTGCTCTAAAAGCCTTGTTAGAGCTAAAAGAGGAGCTAAAAGACTACATTGACTTACAGATAGTAGCTTTCCCTCAGGAAGGTTACTTTGCCTACAAAGGCGGTGCAGAGTTAGTTGAAGAAGCTTTAAAGATGGGCGCTGATGTTGTAGGTGGTATTCCTCACTTTGAGTTTACCCGTGAAGACGGTGTACGCTCTGTTGAAAAAGGCTTTGAACTTGCTATGAAATATGACAAGTTACTAGACTTCCACTGTGATGAGACCGATGACGATCAATCACGCTTTGTAGAGTCTATTGCAGCCTATACCTACTTTAACTCAATGCAAGGTCGTACTGCAGCCTCTCATACCTGTGCTATGGGCTCATATAACAATGCTTATGCTTTCAAGATGATGAGTAAGTTTAAGAAGGCTCAGTTAAACTTCATTGTCTGCCCAACTGAGAACTGCTATTTACAGGGGCGTTATGACTCATATCCAAAGCGTCGTGGTATCTCACGTGTAGATGAGTTAACACAGAATGGACTTAACGTCTCCTTTGCTCAAGACTCGATTTCAGATCCATGGTATCCACTTGGCAATGGCAACTTGATGCATCAGTTAGATTTTGGTTTGCATTTATCTCACATGATGAGTGTTGATGAAATTAAAAACTCATTAAAGTTTGTGACCGAAAACGGAGCTAAGACCATGTGCATTAAAGACTATGGTATTAAAGAAGGCAATAGCGCTAACTTTGTAGTCTTAGATGAAAAGAATGTCTTTGATGCTGTAAGAAATACAGCTTCAACCATTTTAAGTGTAAGAAACGGTAAGGTTATTATGGAAAAACAGCCTGAAAAAATTCTTACAACCTACAACTTTTAGGAGCGTATATGAAGATCATGCATCATATGACCAGAGCTGATTTTGAAAAGGCTCAGGATAATGTAGTAGTACTACCAGTAGGTTCAACAGAACAACACGGTCCACACTTACCTTTAGGTGTTGACTCTTATATTGCTCGTGGCATCAGTGAGATCTTATCAGAACGTACCGGTGCTATCGTAGCTCCTACTCTTACTTATGGTTATAAATCAAAACCTCTATCAGGTGGTGGTCCTTTATTTAAAGGTACCATTGATCTGAACGGTAAGACTTTAATCGACCTTGTATATGACATTCTCTGTGAGTTTGCCCGTGACGGTTATAACAAGATCTTTATTAACAATGCTCATTTTGAAAACCAGGCTTTTATTGAAGAAGCTATGGATTTGGCTTGTCAGGCTTTTCCTAAATTAAAGGTTGTTCAGTCAAACTGGTGGGATGTTCTAGATAACGACACTGTAAATAAGGTCTTTTCAGATGTACCTTTCCCAGGTTGGGCTTTTGAGCATGCTGCTATTACCGAAACCTCTCTCATGCTCTTTTTAAAGCCTGAATTAGTAAGAAAGAACCTAATTCCTGAGGACGTTAAAGCAAAAGCCCTACCTTACTCTGTATATCCTGCTCGCAAAGAGATGGTACCTGAGTGTGGTGCATTAGCTCCTTCTAAGGGATCATCAGCTGAAAAAGGCAAGCTCATTGTAGATAAGGCCATCGAAGGCTTTTTAAAGATCTTTAAAGATGAGTTTAATGTCTAGGAGGCAACATGGATAACTTTGTAATCACTGTTTCAAGACAGTTTGGTAGTTTAGGTAGACCTATTGCCCAAAAGATTGCGCACAAACTTAATATTGAGTATTACGACAGAGATCTGATTGAAAAGGCAGCTTCTATCATGAACGAGGATATGAGAACCGTATCTCCTTTAGATGAGAGCATCAAGCTTCCTTTTGCAAATGCCCTGTTTCCTTTAGGTTTAGGCACAGGTTCATCGCACAGACGTTTATTTAAAGTTCAAGAAAGTCTTATCCGTGAGTGTGTAGCAAAGAGCAACTGCCTAATTGTAGGACGTTGCGCTGACTACATCTTAAAAGACTATAAACGCAGATTCTCAGTCATGATCTACGCTCCTTTAGAAGAGCGTATTAAAAACTCTGTCAACGAACTTAGAATTCCAGAGTATGAGGTAACTGACTATGTAAAGGAAATTGATAGAGCAAGAGACTCCTATCATAAGTTCTTTACAGATGAGAAGTTAGATACCATTAAATACAGAGACATGTTAATTGATTCATCTACTATGTCACAAGACGAGATAGCAGATTGCATCATTGAAGCTGCTAAAAGAAAATTGCACTTCTAATGAAGGAATAGAGTTCTTTGATTTAATAGATAAAATCTAGGTTTAAGGCAGTCGCATTTTGGTGTGACTGCCTTTTTTTAAGCTCTTTTATAAGATCAGAGCCAGAAGAGGAATTGAAAGTACTGATAACAGAGTGGTTAAGAAAGTACCTTCTGACATGGTGCTACCATCAATATTATTCTTTAAGCACAGCATTGTACCGATTGAAGCTACAGGCATACCAAATAGAACTACTAATACCTGAGTGTATTTGTAATCTAATGGGCTTAATCTGAATAAACCGTATAGAACAACAGGAATTGCTAATAGCTTAATTGCAGTAAGAATATACATTCTTACATTGCCTAACATTCTCAATACAGGAATACCGGCAAGAGTAGAACCAATAATTAGTAATGAACCTGGTACAGTCATGCTACCTACTAAAGAGCAAGCCTCTGATACTTCTTTTGGCATCTTAGCCTGCAGGCATACGATCACGATAGTGATGTAAGTTGCACACAGACATGGTGAGAATAGAGTTCTCCACTTAAACTCAAACTTACCTGTAACAGAGGTAATAATAGGCACACCAAACATAAAGATTAAGATGTTAAATGGAATAGTTACAACCGCTGCATAGAAAATTGCAGTTGAACCAAATAAAGCATCTAATACAGGGAAACCAATGTAGTTGATATTTCCAAAGATCAGCATGAATCTGTATGAACCTAGCTGATCAGGATTTTTACAGATTAACTTTGATACAGTAAAAGCAATGATAAATAAGAAAGCATAAGACAAAAGACCTGCAGTTAATACAGGAGGAATATCCTCTGGCTTTGGTAATACCTCACCCATTACTGAAGATAAGATTAAGAAAGGTGCAGTAATATTTAAAATCAGAGATGAGAACTTACGATTAAAGTCGACATCCATGTATCTTAGCTTGTTACAGCAAAAACCAATGATAACAAGCAGAAACAGAGCCCCCATCTGGGTCAGTGTGTCTAAAAAGCTCATTTTTGCTCCATGTCACAAAATTAAAAATAAGTGCGCACATGATATGCCTATTTTGTGACGAATAGTAGAGATTTTTTTAAATCACAATTATTGAACACTGGTATTAAAATTGGTTATACATCCTTATTTTCTTGATATTTATGCTGTTGGATAAAAGCTGTAAAAGCTACAAATTATTTATGGACTACAACTAGATTTTTTTATAATGTATTGTTAAATAAACAGTGTTAGCTTTCTACTTTTCCCATCCTTCAGAATATAAATTTTTAAATGAACAACTTATTGAACATAAGCAAAAGCTACATCAATAAATGTGGAGATATCATCGGTAAAGGTGACAAAGAAAGCTTTGAGTATGTTCAGGCTTTAAAGGCCATTTCAAATTGGAGATCTTTACATTTAGATCCTTTAAATAAGGTCAGAGCCATCGTAAAACGTAGATTAGAGAGCTCTGGAATTAAATATCTTTTAGCTCAACGCTTAAAGAGAATGCCATCTATCATTGAAAAGGTAAATCGATATGATGGACTTGAACTTTCAAGAATGCAGGATATCGGTGGTCTTAGAATAGTAGTACCTACAATAGATGATATTAAAAAAGTTCATGACAGATTACTTTACAAAACTTCTACTTTGTCTTTGTCAAACGAAAAAGACTACATAAACACAGATGGACCAAAGGCTGATGGTTACAGAAGTGTCCACATGATCTTCAAGTACAAAAGTAAAAAACATCCTGAACTTGCTCAATACAATATCGAAATTCAAATAAGAACTCAGCTTCAGCACTGTTGGGGAACAACAGTTGAAACATTAGGTATGATTGATAAGGAATCATACAAGACAGGTAAAGGAGAGTTCAAAACAAAACGTTTCTTACTTCTTGTAAGTGCTCTTTTTGCTTTAAAAGAAAAGACAAAGATACCTGATGCACTAGCAAAAGTATCACCTCTTGAAATAGCAAAAGAAATTGAGGACATTGATAACGAACTTAATATCACAAGAAAGTTGCAAGGTGTAGTTGTAAGTATCAAAGAGAAAAAAGTAAATTCTGATGATAACTACTATGTATTAGAGCTTACTGTTAAAGATGATGGCAAAAGTAATATCAAAATCATGTCATTTAAAGTCGGTACAGATAGTTTAGCAGAGGATTTCTATAGATTTAGAGAGCAAGAAACTCAAAACCTAAAAAATGTATCAGTTCTTATGATTAGATCAGATAAATTTATCAATATTAAGAGCGAATATCCAAACTACTTCTTAGATACTCAGAAATTCATTAAAGAACTGACAAAAGTAAGCTCTATTAATAGATAACTGCAAACATTCATTTATATACACATTTTAACATTGTGTTTTGATATAAATTCCAAAAGATCCTATACTTACTTGAGGTGAACAATTATTTACGTAGTCGTTTATGCTTATTGATGGTAACTTTCCCAAGACCCAGCTGAGATAAAAAAATAAAAGTTCGAAAATGACCTCCAACAGATTAAAGGAGGTCACATGAACGAGACTACAGAAAGAAGCAGCTTTAGATCTTTTATAGAGCTGACAAGTTATGTTAATTGGGAGCTTGTTAGCGAGAAATTTGAAGAGGCAAATAAAACCAGACAATCTTTTTATAGGGAGGATTTTAAAAGCCTTCTTTCCCAAATGGCTGACAGCGATGATTTTTACGTTCCTTCATACACTACCATGTGCCAGCACATACAAAAAATCAAGTTCAAAGCTTTAACAGAAGGTTCAGACAATTCAATTTCTGAAAATGAATGGTTACAGCTTTACAATGAATACCAAGCCTCGCATCAGCCTTTAACAGTGTTCTTTGAATTAAACAGAAAAAGGTTCCCAAACATAGGATACAGTTGGGTGAATAAAAAGATGCACCTTTTAATGATGCAACTAGATCCTGACAAGGTATCCAAGAGAGCCCCAAGGTCAAATTTAAAAGCTCAAAAAGTTAAAGTTGTTAATTTATCAGCTAAAGCATTTGCACCTACTACAAATGACAAACAAGGAGCAGCAAAAAAAGACAACTTAAAGGCATCAACTCTTTCTAATCTCAAAGAAAGTAAAGATACAACCATAATCATTAACCTTTGTGGCGGTAAGAGCATCAGTTTTAATACCGAAACACCTGAAGAATCAGTAGCAAAGTTATTAAGAAGTTTGGAGCAACACTAGAATGGACATTGATTTAAGTAAAGGCAAAATCACCTTAGTGGTAGCACCAACAGACTTACGCTATGGTTATTACAGTTTAGCCAAAGTAGCTAATGAGTATTTAAAGATTGACGTTACCAAAGGTAATGACTGGGTAGTCTTTATCTCCAAGCAAAGATGTATAGCCAAAATCATTCATTGTGATGAGTACGGTTCGTTGCTTATCACCAGAAAATTACATATAGGCAGATACCAGCAGTTACTACTCAAAGCTGAAGGTCCAGCCAGTAAAGAGCTTTCAGTAGAAGAGTTGCAAAGTTACCTAAATGGTAAAGAGCTTGAGGTTAAGCGAACCAACCTCCTGTATAACTAACTGTAGCTAAAATAAATGTAGATATAGTTCACATTTTTATCTTTTATTTTTCTCTAAAAACTCTCCTTTTTAACCTCTGAAAGTAGACCTTTCAGAGGGCTAAAATTCACCCTCATATCGATCATATAAGATCATTAGAGATCAATTCTGGCACCTTCAGATCACCACCTATTACAGTACTTTTAATTCCTTTATAAAGCCTTTTAAAACGGCTATCTGATGCGGTTTTAAATCACTTTGTAATCAGTTAAAATGAGTTCATCAAAAGAATTTAAAGGACTATAAAAGTGTCATCTATTACCCCAGAAGATTTAAGTTTACTTTCTAAGGAAGAGTTAATAGCTCGTCTCATGGAATCTGATAAACGTCTTCAAGAATCAGCAAAAAGAGAAGCCGCTAAAGACGCGCAAATCAACGAACTGAGAACCAAGTATATTCTCCATACAGATGCACTTAAAGAGAATTGGAAAACAGTTGAAGAAATGTCAAAACAGCTTCAACGCAGAGTGGTTATAGCTGACGATGAGTTATCAAAAGACTGCCTTGAGCAGATGCATGATTTGTTTGACTTCTCTATAGAGTGGATGAAAGACTATCTAAAACAGTTGAAGATAGGTCCATTTACAAAAGGTAAAGATGTAAAACAGCCTCAGCAATATACAAAGGCAGATGAAGACAAAGCAACAAACGATTTACATTCAGTTGAACAGGCTACCACTAAAACTTTACGTTCAATGCAGCAGGCATCTAAATATCTAGGTAAAGCCAGAAGCAGAATTACCAAAGCGGTATCTGAGCTTGAAGAGCTTAAAAGAAGTGAAGCAGGAAAAGCTGCTGACAGCCTGATTAAAGATTACGGTGAAAGACAGAACAAAGAAACTCCTGAAAAGCAGCCTTCTAAAGGCAGAGTTGCCAAGAAAAGAGCAGTAGTATCTACAAAGACCTCCCGTATTAAAGAGCATACCTGTAATGAATGTGGTGGTAACACTGAGCTTTTAGAAACCGGCAAGATTGTTTCAGAAGTACTAAGTGGCTGTGATGCTTTAAAAGATTTAGTTTCTAACTGTAAGAATATCCATCAGGTAGAAATCTGCCAGAATTGTGGTCATGTAAAGATAGCTGTAAATGACAAACAAGATCTACCTGTAGTACCAAACAGAATGATAGGTTTAGATCCTATGTTTACAGCCTGTCATTATCTGCATAAGGGATTACCTTTAAATAACCTCATTTCTGAAGTAAGAGAAAAGTTAGAAATTGGACATGACACCTTTAGTTATAATCTCCATGACTTTGTAAGGATTTATCTAAAGCCAATCTACCAGCAAATATTAGAAGCTGCTAAGGAAGAAGAGGTTTTAGTCCTTGATGGTACTCCTTTTGACTGTCTTGAAACTCAAGGTAAAAGAGTAAGTAAAAATCCAATGTCTGATGTAGAGGGTAAACCTTACATCAGTAGCTCTAACTACATTCTGGGTATCACTACACCACATCATGCAGATACACAGTTATCTGTATATGGTTATTTACCAAAGAGGAACTACGATTCAGTTGCAGCTATCATTGATGACAGCTTTAAGTTTACAAACTTAGTAACAGATGCACATCCAGCTTATGATGAGTTAGCTAAAAATCATAGTGCCAAGCTTCAAAACTGCCTTACTCATTTAAGACGTTACCTTTTAAGTGGGTTCGATGTAATGGCGTACTTAAGACAATTAGAACCACTTCCTGAAAAAGCCTGGATTGATATCATTCAAAAAGATATCTCTGAAGAAAGTGACAAGTACTTAATCTACGCAGCCTTTACAGCTATCAATCAGATATACGCCAATGAAAATGAAATTGACTATTCACTTACAGGCGACAAATTAGATAAGCAGATACTAAAGGTAAGAGAGAAATCTAAAGATGTACTCTCAAGATTAAGTATTGTTATGGCTGAAATGGAAAGGCGTCACTTGGTTCCGTCTAAGAACGGTAACAGGTTAGTTAAGAAGAAAGGTGATCCTTTTGCTGATGCAACAGCTTACTGGTACAACAATAAAGATAAGTTCGATGTCTTTATCTCTAACCCTAAGGTTCCTGTTGACTCTAATGTAGTCGAGCAGGCTATTAGACCTATTACAGTCTTACGTAAGAATATTAACTGGAAAGCTACAGCTGAATACATGGACGATCTGTGCATGATTTATTCTGTGTTTGAAACAGCTCGCAAGAACAATATCAAAGATCCTGTAAATGAATGGTTGCGTCCTTACGCAAGAGAGCTTTGGCTTTACTGTGTGGAAAAGAAATACACTCAAGAAATCAGAGATGGTATGTCACTAGAAAAGAAGATTAAATCCTGGGACATGCAGAGCCTGTCTGAAGGCTTTGATTTCCAAAAGTACAACATCTTTAACTTTTCTAAAAAATAAACTGTAGTTATGACAGTTCTCCATAAAAAAATTCCGCAGAACTGTCGTAACAAAACTGTACTTCAAACTTGTTTTACCGTTTGTTTCGTTCCTAAATTCAATCCACCGGTGAATTGGTAAAAGGTTAATACTCCAGAAATGGTCCGCCATGCTCTGAAGAAGTACCTTAGTTTTTACCTTTTCTCACCGGTGGCTGAGAAAATTCTTTGGTACTGCAGTTACCTTTGATGGCTAGACTTCAGTTACCTCTGTCAGAACACAACTCAAATTATATTGAGCTAAA
>Ga0256405_10008451_pt1 | contig 14759 bp, 9 predicted proteins | sample RumenRJG_02DNA_FD_189096 | JGI IMG/M metagenome (GOLD analysis project Ga0256405, IMG submission 189096) | Bovine rumen microbial communities from Lethbridge, Alberta, Canada - RJG_02 | ecosystem: Host-associated > Mammals > Digestive system > Stomach > Rumen | place: Canada: Alberta | collected... | reverse complement strand
CAAAATGAGAAATATCAAGAAATCATTGATAAATTAACAAAAACTAATTAAATAATTAATTACAAAGATGATAGTATGTTAAAAACAGATATTTGTGGAGTGGAATTTAGAAATCCGTTAATGTTGGCTGCAGGCATTATGGGAAGTAATGCTTCATCCATGAATTGGATTTTAAAATCAGGTGCCGGTGGAGTCGTTACAAAATCTTTTTCTCTAAATCCTCATCCAGGTTATCCAAACCCAACAACTGTTGCGGTTGAGGGAGGCATTTTAAATGCAATTGGACTTTCAAATCCTGGTGTTGACAATTTTAAAGAGGAATTAAAAAGGATTGAAAGAAAAAACAATGTTGTTATCGCTTCTATATATGGAGCTACGCCGGATGAATTTTCTTCATTGGTAAGTGATGTTCAGGATTATGTTGACATGATTGAGCTGAATATTTCTTGTCCTCATGCAATGGAAGGTTTTGGCGCATCAATTGGTCAGGATTGTAATTTGAGCCATACAATTGTATCAGCCGCAAAAGATGCAAGTGATGTTCCGATTATAGCGAAATTAACACCAAACGTCACTGATATTACTGAAATTGCAAAAACTTGTGAGGATGCAGGTGCAGATGCAATATCTCTCATTAACACTTTGGGGCCTGGAATGAAAATCAATATTGATGTTGCCCGTCCGGTCTTGTTCCATAAATCTGGAGGAATGAGCGGTCGTGCAATTAAGCCTATTGCAATTAGTAATGTTTATTCAGTTTATGAAGCGGTAGATATTCCATTAATTGGTGTTGGTGGAATATATACTTTTGAAGATGTAGTTGAATTTATCTTTGCCGGTGCAAGGGCAGTGCAAATAGGAACTGCAATTATGGATGAAGGTGTTGAAGTATTTAACAAGATTAATCTCGGATTGGAGAAGTTTATGGATGAAAAAGGATATTCATCAATCGATGAGATGGTAGGTCTTGCACATAGGGAGTTGTAGAACATGATTAACGAACCGAAAATTGTTGAAATAACTGAAATTATTGAAGAAACTCCTACAATCAAAACTTTTAAGTTTAATTGGGATATGGATAAATTAGGATGCCCAAATCCAGGTGAATTTTTAATGGTTTGGAACTTCAAAAACGAAAAGCCAATGTCCATTTCTCAAATTAATAAGGATGAACTTGCAATTAGCGTTAAAAATATTGGAGAGTTCACTTCCCAATTGCACAATCTAAAAGTTGGCGATGAAATAGGTGTAAGGGGAAGTTATGGTAACGGTTTTGATAATTCATTTGAGGGCAAAAACATAGTGGCTATTGGTGGTGGAGTTGGTATGGCTCCAATAAATGCGATAGCTAGTGATTTAATCGAAAAGGAAAATAATGTTGATGTTATAGTTGCAGCCCAAACAAAAGATGAATTATTGTTTGCAGATTCTCTTGAAAAGGCAGGTGCAAATGTTCATCATTGTACTGATGATGGCAGTTTTGGATTTAAAGGATTTGCTACAGATTGCCTAAATGATTTGCTTAAAGATAGGATTTATGATTATGCATTTGTCTGTGGGCCTGAAATAATGATGAAAGGAATATTTGATATTCTTGAAGATGCATCAATACCTGGCCAGTATTCTCTTGAAAGATATATGAAATGTGCTCTTGGAGTATGTGGTCAATGCTGTGTTGACAGTGAAGGTTGGAGAATTTGTGTGGAAGGTCCTGTTTTTGAAAATGAGAAAATTTATAAGATTGATGAATTTGCAAAATACAGAAGGGATGCCTCTGGTGTAAAATACTAAATTTGAGTGGTTGATATGGGATTAAACATTAAAGATTATCTAAATACTCCAATACTATTTATAATAGTTTTACTTGTAATTTCTTTAATGTTTGTATTTCCTGTTTTGAATATGGTGCTTTTGGGAGCTATTTTGGCTTATGGGATTAGGCCAGTTGCAAATAAAATCCAATCCAAATTAAAATATTCTTCTATTTCTATTTTGCTTGCAGTTGTTATTGTACTAATACCTTTGATATTGCTTGTGGCTTATATAATATTTGAAGTATCGACTTTTGTCACATGGATTTTAGCCAATAATCCAGATACTAATGTAAATAGTGCAATGTATCAAATTTCTGCATATTTGCCTGCGGGAGTTGATATTAATTCCATTAATTCCTATTTGGACTCAGCAATTAATAATGTGGGAAGTTATATTCTTAATTACTCCGTTAAGTTTGTAAGCAAGTTTGCAAACATTACATTGGATTTATTTATACTTGTCTGTTCTGTATTTTACTTTGTCCGTGATGGAGATAAATGTCTAGATTTTATCAGATCTTTTGTTCCGGATGATTCCAAAGATTTCTTTGACAATACAATAAAAGCTATAGAGAATGTGTTGAAAAGTATTTTTTATGGGCACTTTTTAACTTCTGTCATTATTGGAATTTTTGGTTGCATCGGCTATTCACTTTTAGGATATCCATTTGGCATATTTTTAGGTGTATTGACAGGTATCCTTCAGTTAATTCCAGTATTTGGGCCTTGGCCGATATATTGGGCATTATTCTTTATAGATGTGGCATCCGGTAATTACATAAGGGCAGTCATTGTTCTGTTCTTCGGCTTTTTCTTGAGCACTGTTGATATGTATATTAGGCCTGCTTTATCAAGTCATTATGCAGATATACATCCTTTGATATTGCTAATTGGATTTTTGGCAGGGCCTTTGGTATATGGTATTGTAGGATTTATTATAGGACCATTAGTTTTGGGAATTACATATGCCGTTTTAGATAATTATAGGAATGAATATCTTCTTGGTGATGATTAAATGGAAAAAAATGTTGTTATTCTTGATATTGATTATGTAACCTATGAGGATAAACCTGTCATCAGGTTGTTTTCAAAAAATGGTGACGAAAATGTGATTTTATTGGACGATACTTTTGAACCATATTTATATGTTGTCTGTGATGATATTGATAAGGGTATTGAAGAAATCAGGGAAAATTTGGATGTAATTTCCATTGAAAAAGTCATCAAAAAGGACTTTCAAGTTGAAAAAGAATTTGTTAAGGTCACATTTGAACATCCACAGGAGCTTGCAAAAAATCGGGATAATCTAAGGGATCTTGAAAGTGTGGTTCAAATTCGCGAATTTGATATTCCATTTTATAGAAGATATCTGATGGATAGGGATGTTATCCCTATGACTGAAGTGACAGCCATTGGGGAGGAATTAGATTCATTTTTGAATTTGGATTCTAAAAAGCAAGATATTCAAATAATCAAGCTTACTGAAGAGCTGAAACGTGTGCCGGATTATCCTCAGAAATTTAGAATTTTGAGTTTTGATTTGGAAGTAAGAAATCCTCATGGGATGCCTAATTCCGAAGAGGATGAAATTATTATGATTGGTGTGGCCAGTAATTTCGGTGTTAATCAAGTTATTTCCATAAAAACAAATTCAGAAGATAGGGATGATTTTGTAAATCAGGTTGAATCCGAAAAAGAGATGATTGAAGAATTTGTAGATATTATTAAGAAAAACAATGTGGATATTATAGTTGGGTATAACTCTGATAATTTTGATTTTCCATATCTTAAAGACAGGGCAAAGATTTTGGATGTTGATTTGGATATTGGAATGGATGAATCTGAAGTCAAATATATTCGAAGAGGTTATGCTAATGCAGCATCTCTTAAAGGGCTGATTCATGTAGATTTGTATCTGGTTATGAGAAGGTACATGTCCCTTGAGAGATATACATTGGAACGAGTTTATTATGAATTGTTTGGTGAAGAAAAGATTGATGTTCCTGGTGAGAGAATTTGGGAATTTTGGGACAATGGCGGTGAAGAATTGGACAATCTGTTTGACTATTCTCTCGATGATGTTGTTTCCACTTTGAAGATAGCAGAACAAACTTTGCCTCTTAATTTAGAACTTACTCGTATTATTGGTCAGCCTTTGTTTGACGTTAGTCGTATGGCTACAGGTCAACAAGCTGAATGGTTTTTAGTCAAACAGGCTTATTTTGATAATGAAGTTGTTCCTAACAAACAGGGAGCTAATTTTGCCGACCGTGCAAATGCTGAAGACAATGAAGGTGGGTATGTAAGGGAACCTGAAACAGGACTTCATGAGAATCTGGTTCAATTCGATTTTAGAAGCCTGTATCCAAGTATCATCATTTCAAAAAATATATCTCCTGATGTAATGGTTCTTGGGGATGTTGAAAATGAAGATGATTATAATATTTCTCCTGAACATGGTTTAAAATTCAAAAAAAGCCCTCAAGGTTTTATTCCATCAGTTATTGATAAAATATTGCAGGAAAGATTCAGAATTAAACGTGAGATGAAGGCATCAGATGATTTGCAACAAAAAAAGGCATTGGATGTTCAGCAACAGGCTATTAAAAGATTGGCTAATACAATGTATGGTATTTATGGTTTCCCTAGATTCAGATGGTATTCTTTTGAATGTGCAAAAGCTATTACTTCATGGGGAAGGCAATACATAAAATCATCAATTAAAAAAGCAGAAGAATACGGTTTTTATGCAATATATGCAGATACTGATGGTTTTTATGCCAAATATAAAAAAGAAAAAAAGTAAGAGAAATTAATTCTCTTTAAATTTTATTTTGTTATTTTAATTGTGGATGTTTTAGCTTTTGCAACACAATATTTGTTTGCTGATTTCACTACAACTTTATGAGTTCCAACTGTCAATGATTTTACATTTAGTTTTGCAATTCCTTTAGAATTGGATTTCACAGTGTAAGTTTTATATTTGTTACCTGTGTAAACTTTAAGGGTTAGTTTAACTCCTTTGATTACTTTTTTGGTTTTTGTGTTTTTAACAGTAACTTGGAAGTATTTTTTTGCTCCTTTTTTAGCTGTTAATTTTTTAGGAGTTAATTTAGTTGGAGCTTTTTTAATAACAATTTTTGATGAAATTTTTGCTGCAGTATAGTTTTTGGATTCCCCTTTTTCAACAACAACATTGTAAGTTCCTGGTTTTAAATTGTCAAGTGAAAGTCTAATTTGACCGTTCGCACCAGTATGTCCGTTATAGTTGTAGTATCTATTTGCTGAAACAAAAACCTTAATATTTACTTTAGCGTCATAAATCGCTTTGTTATTTTTTGCATTTGTTAAAGTTACAGTGAAGTATTTATTACCTTTATAATATGTGGTCAATTTTGGTGCTTTAAGTTTTGCAGTAGCTTTTTTAACAGTAATATATTTAGTTACTTTAGCAGCATTATATCTAGGATCATAAGTAGTGGAAACAACCATTTTGTGTTTTCCAACAGATAATGATGCGGAAAATGATACTTGTCCTTTACTGTTTGTTTGGAAAAGGTAGTTTTGGGATTTTGATCCAGTATATAATCTTACAAGTACAATTGCACCTGATAAAGCTTTACCAGTTTTTTTATCGGTAACTTTAATAGTTGCTGTTTTACCAGTATTGTAATACCTGGTTACACTATTTGTTTTGATTACAGCTGCTTTTTTAGTGATTGTAATTTTACCGCTGGCTTTTGCATTATTGATGTTTTTGGTGTCATTGTTGTTTACAGTAACATCGTAATCTCCAGCAACTAAACTTGAAACAGAAATTTTACTTTGTCCGTTTGAATCAGTTTGGAAATAATAATCTTTACCAGTAGTTTGTGGCATGTTTAAATGAAGAATAATGCCTGGAACAGCAGATCCATCTTTTTTACTGGTAACTGTGATTGTTACATTTTTTGTAGTTCCATACTCTTCCTTAAAGTCTTCAATTTTAATATTAATCTCTGCTTTGGTAATTGTTAAATTTGTTAAAACTTTTGAAGATTTGATATTGTCAGCAGTGGATAACTCCACAAGATGTTTTCCAACATCTAATTTGTTCATTTCAAATGTAGTTGAGTTTTGACTAAATTCATAAAGGTTTATTGTTTTGAATGAAACAATACTTTCATTATCAGCTTTTGCACTGAATCCTGCTCTGATATTTCCGGTTGTGGTTAAACTTAAAGTTTTACCTTCAAGGGAAAGAGCATTGTCATCAATATCAACTAATTTAAATTTAAATTCACCATTTTGATATTGGTTTTCATTGACAAGCACTTCAATTTTCACATTATAAATTCTATTTAAAGTAATGGTCTTTGAAAGTCCATCTTTGTATGTAATTGTTAAACTAGCTGAAGTGAAATTACCGTCTTCAAGTTCAAAGATAACTTTTCCATTAACAACATCAAAGCTTTTCACTTTAACTACAGTGGTGTTATTTCCAATTTTAGTAGTTGCATTTAATGTAATGTCATCAACAGTAAATGCAGTATTGTTAACACCGTTAGTAATATTAACTTCAACTTCTCCTTTTTTAGTGGAGTTAATATTTAATGTGGTTGGATTTACTTCAATAGTAAGATTTCCATAAACATCCACTGCTATATTTTTAGAAGCTTCATTGATTGTGTTGTTACCGAGATATTTGATAGTTATCTCATGTTTTCCTCTTGCGAGGGAATCTGTAATTGTAATAGTTTCGTTGACATAAGTAAATTTAAGATCTTTAGTACCTTCAGTTACTTTTAAATCATTTGAAGTAATATTTAATATCTTATTGATACTTTCAACAGTTACAGCGATTTTTTTAGCTTCTTCTTCACGAACAGTAACGTTATTTGCATTAATTTCACTTGAATATTTGATGATTGCATTTTTAGAGTTCTTTGTTTCAGTAGAATTCACATTAATTGTAGCGCCAATATAGTTAAGGTTGTCTAATGCGAATCTGATTGTATTATCTTCTATAGTAAAATCATCAATTATTTTTGATGTTTTATTCCCATCGTCACCGGTGTAGGTTATATTCAATGTTAAGCTATCTTTATTTGGTTTATATTTGCTTACTCCATCGGAAATTGTGATTGGTATTTCAATGTTTACACCATCACTGGTAATGACTGATGGTATATCTAATGTTTTGTCTCCAAAAATAGATAATAATATTTTTGTTGTGGAATTTTTGTAAATAACATTTCCTAAGTAAGTAATATTTAAACTATGATTACCTAAACCTAGTTTATCGGTAATGTTTATTTTTGAATTATTATAATTGAAATTTATTGTTGTATTTCCTTCTTTAACTGTAATATTTTCTTTTGCAATATTTATTTCCTTGCTTTCATTATCTTTTACAGCTACTGGAATCTCTACAGGGTCCTTTTCACTAACTTTCACATCTTCGGACACTACTGTAGTTTCTATTTTCTCATTGGTATCTTCACTTAGAGTTGCACTAGAACTATCATCTGTTAAGATACCTGCATCTGATGCGCCAGTGTCTGCTGCACATGCAGATCCAATACTTACTAATAGGAATAAAGCCATTGCTATTAATAAGATATAAGAGTTTTTAAGTTTCATAACTTTTAATCCTCCTTTTATAGAAAATCATATTTTATTAAAAAAAGTGTATAGATTTTCAGTACTATTAATATTAGTATGATTTAACATTTATACTTTTCTTCTATGTATATATGCTAATTTTTGTTTTGTAGGTTATACAATTGTATTTATTGTGAAAAATTTCATTCAAAAAAAAATAAAATAATTTGAAAAATAAAAATCATCAACTATATGCTACGGAAGAATTTGACTCCTTTGGTAGCACTTTTCTTAATCACAATAGAACTTGTTGCAGATCCTTTATATTTCAAATCGTATGGTAATATTTTGACTTTGTGTGTTCCAGCTGAAAATTCATTAGTTGCAAAACCGATTGCTCCATTATAAATCTTTGTACTGCCTTTAATCTTTTTGGTTTTTAATACAAAAGTTTTATATTTTTTACCTGTGTAAATTAAAAATTTAATCTTAATTCCATTAATGCCCTTATTGGTCTTTTTATTTGAAACAATGTAAGAAAGTATCGCACCATTCTTGTCTGAAGTCCTCGCTTGCAATTTAAATTTCAAAGCAGTTTGTTTAATTACTTTAATTGAAGATGTTAATGTATTGAATTTATATCCGCTATGTGTTCCGCTTACAACAATTTTATGGGTTCCGGCACCCAAACTTTTAGTTTTGTATGAAGCTATGCCTTTTGAGTTTGTAGTTACTGTTGTAGTTTTATATTTTTTTCCAGTGTAAACTTTTAGGGTGAGTTTCATTTTTGGTATAGGTTTGTTGGTTTTGGAATTAATGATTTTTATGGACCATATGCTAGAACTTTTAAGTGCAACTGTTAATTTGGATGCTGAAATTACTGCAACCGCTTTTTTAACAGTTATATTTAAATCCTTATCAATTGCAGTGTGGTTTTCATCAGGGGTTGTAGTAACTCTAAGAATATAATTCCCAACTCCCAAACCGGATATTGTCAATATACTTTTTGAAAAAGTAATTTTGGCTTCTTTATGGTTTAAAACTCGAATATTTTCTTTTTGAACAGTTCCTCCATCAACAATAACTTGAACTGAGCCTGATGCACCATATTCAAAAATCATACTTGCGGTAAAATCAACACTGGATGATATTTTGGTCTTATTGAAAATGTTTTCTCTTTCATAAGTTTTTTCAGAAATATTCAATGCATCCTCTTTGCTTTCATTGTATTTGATAGCAAAATAATTTGAGATTATGGTTGAAGATGAATTACAGTATATTGCATTTCCAAATAATGCATCATTATCTTTAAAACTTGAATTTCTAATAAATCCGTATCCAACTAAACTAATTGCGCCTCCGTTTAAATTTAATGCATTATTTCCATTGAAATTACAGTTATCAATTTCTGTATTTTCACAGCTGCTGAATATGGCTCCTCCACCAGTAATATCAGATTCATTTTCATAATTTCTAAGATAGTTCTGGTCAAATTTACTATTGGAAATTGTATTTCCCTTGCCTTTCAAGACAATTGCTCCTCCACCTTGTGATGCAAAGTTATTGTTGAATGTACACTCAGTTATGAGACAATTGTTGGATTCAATTAATATTGCTCCACCATATTTGTATGCTGAATTTTCATTGAATGAACAATTTACTATTTGGCAGTCGTCTCCTTCTATTAATATTGCACCAGCAATTTGTGCTTTATTAGTTTTAAAAGTAGAATCAGTTATTTTACAGTTGTTTCCTTTTAATAATATAGTTCCGCTTTCTTTAGCAGTATTTTGAATAATCTCACAATTATTTAGGGTTCCCGCATTACCTTCCCAAAGAATTGTGGCACCATAATTTTCTTTACCACCATATAATTTTAAATTACTTAAAATAACATTAGATGCCGTGTTTTTAATATTAAATAATCTTAAATCTTTAAAAGTAGTTTCAGTTGGTTTGATTGTGGCACCATTGCCGTCACCACGGATGTTTAGTGTTTTATCAATATTGATTGTATTTTTTAGTTCAAAAGTACCGTTAAGAACAATTGTATCTCCTTCTACTGCTTGGTCAATTGTATCTTGAATATTGCTTTCGGGAGTAATGTAATGTGTGTTTGGTTCATTAACATCCAATTCTTCTGTTACTTGTGTTTCAATAATTGTTAAATTGTCCGGCGAAATATTCGAATCATTCCCAGCACTTACATTTGAAACAGTAAAAATACTTAACAATATAAGTATCAGTAATATTTTTTTATTCATTTTTTTCCTCCTTAAAAAGAAAAATTAAGGATAAGTTCCTTAAATCTTACGGAAAAATTTAATTCCTTTTGTAGCGCTTTTCTGGATTGTAATTGAAGTTGTAATTGTTCCTTTATATTTGATGTTTTCAGGCATGAATACAACTTTATGTTTTCCTGCTGAAAAACTGTTTGTTGCAAAACCGATAGCACCATTATAGGATTTCTTTTTGCCTTTGAGTTTTTTAGTGGTTAAAATATATGTTTTGTATTTTTTGCCTGTATATATTAAAACCTTAATTTTAACTCCGTTGATTCCTTTATTTGTATTTTTATTGGATACTAAATAAGAAAGCAGTGACCCACTTTTTCCATTTGTCCTTTGTTGTAATTTAAATTTCAATGGGGTTTGTTTTACAACTGTAATGGATGAAGTTAATGTGTTAAATTTATAACCGCTATGGGTTGCGCTTACCTCGATTTTGTGAGTGCCGGAAGTCAGATCTTTGGTTTTATATGATGCCACTCCTTTTGAATTTGTAGTTACTGATACTGTTTTATATTTCTTACCTGTGAATACTTTTAATGTAAGTCTCATGTTTGGAATGCCTTTATTATTCCCTGAGTCAACCAATGTAATTGTCCAAACACCTGCACTTTTAAGGGCAACAGTTAATTTGGATGCTTTAATGACTGCAGTTGCTTGTTTAACTGTGAAATTTAAATCTCCATCAACAGCAGTATGATTCTCATCCGGTGTTGTAGTAACTCTAAGGGTATAGTTTCCAACATCTAAATTGGAAATTGTTAAAACATTGTTTGAATAAGTAATTTTAGCTTCGTCATGATTTAAAACATGAATATTTTCAAGTTCGATTTTTCCTCCACTGACATTTACATAAATGGAACCTGATGATCCGTATTCAAAAATAAGTCCTGGAGAAAAAATAACACTGGAATTTACTTTCACACGTTCAATTGTATTATTTAATCTCAATAACTCGGAATAAGGGATTCCAGGAACTGCATCTGCAATAATCTCATCATAATCAAGCACAAAATGATTAAACATGATATCATATGAAGAATACATTAAATCATTACCTAATCTAGCCATATTGTCTTTAAAGAAAGATTTTCTCACGGTATTATTGATGTATAAACTTATAGCACCTCCATATGCTTCAAGTGCTTGATTTCCTATGAATGTACAATTGTCAACTGTTAAACCGTCGGAATCAGCACTGAAAATTGCACCGCCTCCCTGAGTTTCATTTTCATCTAATTTATTTGTAATGTAGTTGTTGTAAAATTCACAGTATTCAATAGTATTGTTTTGTTTAAGTACAGAAATTGCACCTCCGTAATCAGTACAATGGTTGTTTGTGAATTTACAATGGCTTATAATGCTGTTATCTGCCCATAATGCTATTGCTCCCCCATGACTTTTTTCACCATTTGCCATGTTGTCGTTGAATTCACAATTTGTTATGGTGCAAGCACTACCATTCAAAAGAATAGCACCTCCATGCATAGCCGCATGATTGTTTGTAAAAATACTATTCTCTATTTTACAGTTATTGCCTAAAATGAGAAGTGCACCGCCAATAGCATTCTCTCTTATTGCGGAATTATCTATAAATTCACAGTTTGCTATGGTACCGTTATCGCCTTCCCAATATACAGCACCTCCCCATAAGAATATGCCGTTAACAAATTTTATATTATTTAATTCAACGTTTGAAGCATTGATATTAAAAAATGGGGAACTATAATCTTTGCTTGTATTGAATGTTATAACAGCACCGTCATCTGATCCGACGATTTTAACTGGTTTATTAACATTAATTAGGTAATCGCATGTATAATTTCCATTGAGAGTAATTGTGGAATATTCCTCGGCAGCATCAATTTCACGTTGAATATTCCTATATTCATCTTCTCCAGACTTTAAATTAGAATCAGTATCTTGATTATCTGTGATTAGCTCTTCTGTCATTGTTTCTTCTAGTGATTGCGTTTCTATAGTGCTGGTATTGTCAGATGAGATAATATCAGAAGCATCTGCTGCACTCACATTAGAAAAGGCACAAACACTTATTATCATAATCAAAAATATTAGTAATATTTTTTTCATATTAGTTTCCACCTTTAAAAATATAAAATATATTGAATATTTCATATTTTTCTAATGGAATCTATTTAAAAGTTTCATATAAAGCATTAACTTTCATTCACTCGTCAAATTGCGAAGAATGCTTTAAAATTTTTTAAAAAAAAGAATTTGAAGAATAATAATTATTCTTCGATATAGGAATCTATGTCTATATCTAAATCATCGCAGATTCCTTTTAATTGTTCGTATAATTTTTCATCAATTGCTACACCATTAGCTTCGGCATCAGCAATTCTTTTTACTTCCAAATCGCCCGGAATTGCAACAGTTTCACCAGTAGCTCTGACTTGTGAGACAAAATCTTCGGTATTTGCAACAAATTCTCCAAAGTCTCCAAATTTGGATGGATCAATTACAACATATAAGTCTCCTTTTGTACAATCTTTGGTTGGTGAAGCTGTACCACTAACTCCAAGTCCGTATCCTGCTTGTACTAATGGTCCAGTTAAAATTTCAATTAATAATGATAATGCATATCCTTTAAATCCACCAAATGGTAAAATTGATCCTTCAAGTGCTGCTTCAGGGTCGTTAGTTGGATTTCCATCTTTGTCTAATGCCCATCCGTCAGGCAAGTCCAGACCTTTTCTTTTTGATTCAATGATTTTTCCACGAGCAGTAACTGAAGTTGCCATGTCTACAGTAATGTATGTTTCTGAAGGGATACCTAATGCAATAGGGTTGGTACCAATTAAAGCTTGGCTTCCTCCTAATGGTGCTATAGCAGGATCAGTATTTGCAAGAACCAATCCGATACAGTTTTCCCTTAATGCTAAATCAGAATAAAATCCGGTGACACCGAAGTGATTTGTATTATGGACACCAACACATCCGATTCCTACTTCTTTAGCTTTTTTAATAGCTATTTGCATTGCTTTATATGATACAGCTTGTCCAAAACCACTATTACCATTTATTAAAGCAATTGCTGGTGTTTCTTTTTCAATCTCAATGTCATCTTTTAGGTTTATTGTTCCTGCTTCGATACTAATTAAGTACTGTGGAAATCTTCCAAGCCCATGTGATGTAAATCCTTTTAAATCTGCATCAATTGTTGCTTCAGCTACAAATTCACTGTCTTCTTCACTAGCTCCTAATTTTTTTAATATTTCTTTTACAAGAGCTATTTCTTTATCTTTCATTATCTTCATTCACACACCTCTTAATTATTTATCAAATCAGTATTCAATTTCGGATCCTTCAAAAGCTTTTACAGTAATTTTTTCATCGTCTGTTACTTTACCAATAATTTGGCAATTGCAGTATTCTTTCAAAGTACTCATTATTTTTTCAGCTTTGTTTTCTTCAGCGATTACAACAAAACCGATACCCATGTTAAATACTTTATACATTTCTTTGATGTCTACGTTTTGTTCATAGATTAATTTGAATATTTCAGGAACTTCCGGAAGGTCATTAATATCATATCCGACACCTTTTTTCAAACGTCTGAGATTTGTAAATCCTCCTCCGGTAATATGTGCAAGTCCGTTAATATTATATTCTTTTTCAAATAATGCTACAATAGGTTTAACATACAATTCAGTGGGTCTGATTAATTCTTCACCGATAGTTGTATTTCCGTTTGGCATTTTGTCGTTAACAGTAAAACCTGCATCATCAAACAATGCTTTTCTTGCTAAACTGTATCCATTGGAATGGATTCCGTTACTTTCAATACCAATCAATACATTTCCAGGTTCTATATTTTCACCAGTAATGATTTTATCGATATCTACGAAACCAATCCCAGTACCTGCTAAATCGAAATCTTTAATAATTCCTGGAAGTGAAGCAGTTTCACCACCTATAATTGCAATTTTTGATTCTTCAGCACCTTTAACAAGGCCTTCAGCAATTTCACTAGCTCTTTCAGGGTCTGGTTTTTCAACAGCAAGATAATCCACTAATGCAATAGGTTCTGCACCTACACAAAGTATATCATTAACGACCATGGCAATACAGTCTATACCAACAGTATCGTATTTATTCATCATTTCTGCAATTAAAATTTTACTTCCAACACCGTCAGTACTCATTGCAATAGCTTTATCTCCTAATTTTACTAAAGCCGCATAATGACCGCTGTCAGTGATGATATCTCTACATGATAATGTTGATTTGAGTTTATCTGCTAACTTTGATACAGTAACAGCTTCAAGGTCTATATCAACACCGGATTCTGAATAAGTAACCATTTTTACACCTATAAGCTTTATTTGTTTAATTTTTTTAAAAAGAAATAAAATAATATTGTGTTTACAATATTTTTACACAATATAATTTGTTTTATTAAGTATTTAATTGTTTTTTAATTATTGTATTCTAACACTGTCTAAATTAATCGGAGTTTTAGTTTCAATTTTATAACTTCTATGAATTGAAGATGCCAAATCCACAGCTTTGTATGGGTCTCCGTGGCATGTAATGACTTTATCAGGTCTTGGATTAAGTCTTTTTACATATTCCATTAATTGTCTTCTGTTAGAATGTCCACTAAATCCATTAATAGTTTTTATTTGCATTTTTACGCAGAATTGTCTTGTTCTACCATCATCATCTTCTAATGGAATTTCTTTCCATCCTTTTTGAACTCTTCTACCCATTGATCCTTCAGATTGGTATCCTACAAAGATTAATGTGTTTTTCTCATCTTCGCATAACCATTTGAAGTATTCTACAGAGTTTCCACCGGTCAACATACCTGAAGTGGATAAGATGATAGCAGGCTGTTTGCTTTCGACAATCTCTTTTCTTTGGTCACGATTTTGGACTTTTTCAAACATATCTGAGACAAATGGATTTCTTCCCATGTGGAAGATTTGGTCTCTTAAGTCTTTACTTAAGTATTCAGGTCTTGCAGTGTGGATTGCTGTTGCTTCCCAAATCATACCGTCAATGTAAATAGGTACCTCTTCGATTAAACCATGTCTCATGTATTCTT
>Ga0256405_10008450_pt1 | contig 14760 bp, 8 predicted proteins | sample RumenRJG_02DNA_FD_189096 | JGI IMG/M metagenome (GOLD analysis project Ga0256405, IMG submission 189096) | Bovine rumen microbial communities from Lethbridge, Alberta, Canada - RJG_02 | ecosystem: Host-associated > Mammals > Digestive system > Stomach > Rumen | place: Canada: Alberta | collected... | reverse complement strand
AAGGGTGTAATCACCGTCAGCCATTCCTGTGCCCTGGGCACTGTCGCTTATAAGGATCATGCGCTCTCTTCCCATAAGCTTGTAGGCAGCTCTTGCTGCAGCAGGATGAATATGAACTCCGTCAAGTATCATCTCACAGGTAACATTCTCATAGTCAGAAGCTGCCCCAACAACTCCGGGAGCTCTGTGGGTCAGGCCTGTCATGGCATTATACAGATGAACAACATGGGATGCACCAGCCTCAATTGCAGCAGCTGCTGTCTCATAGTCAGTACCTGTGTGAGCCAGGGACACCTTCACCTTGTCCTTGACCGCAGCAATGTACTCTTTAAATCCAGGATTAACCTCTGGTGCCAGACCTATTATCTTAACAAGCCCCTTTGACGCATCCAAAAACTTATCTACCACATCAGCATTGCACTCCATGATGTATGCTTCGTTCTGGGCGCCTTTCTTTTCTCTGCTGATAAATGGTCCTTCCATGTTAAAGCCTACAAGGTATGCTCCATCTTCAGGGACATTTGTAGCGTACTCAGCGCCAAGCCTTAGCACATTACAAAGCTCCTCAACAGGTAGCGTAAGTGTTGCAGGGCACATGGCAGTTACGCCGTTTTTAAGTTCATACTTTCCGATCACTTCATAGGCTTTGCTGTTTCCATCGCAGACGTCGCATCCCATGGCACCATGGAAGTGAATATCCACAAAGCCCGGAACGACAATGCATCCAGTTCCGTCAATTACCACGCCATCGTCGCTGCTATCAGCAATGATCCCGTCCTTAACATAGATATCTCTTTTGGAAAAAAGTCTGTCAGATCCGTAAACTTCAGCACCAGTAATCTTCATAGTCTGTCACCTCAGGTATTTATTTCTGTACTCTCCGGCACTCATACCGGTATATTTTTTGAACACCCTGGAGAAATGCGCCGTATCTGCAAAGCCCACCCTCTCAGAGATGTCCGCAATATGGAGGGATGAATCCTCCATAAGTTTCTTTGCATTTTCAATTCTAACTTCATTTAAAAGATCTGAAAAGCTCTTGCCTGTGCTGTTAAGAAGCTTACTTAAATGCCAGTGGCTCACATAGACCTTTTCAGCCACATCCGTAAGCTGGAGCTTTTCCTTGTAGTGCTGCTCGATATAGGAAAGAGCCTGCTTCACCACGAAGTTGTTGGCGTTTTCTGTATCATCGCCTTCATCTGCTTCCTTGGATCTGCCTATCTTATCAAGCCTCTCTGTAAGGCTCTCCATAGCTTCATCCAGCTCCTTCATCTTGGAGGGCTTGACCAGATATCTGAAGACTCCAAGATTAAGAGCAGTTCTGGCATACTCAAAGTCCCGATAACCAGTCAGGATCACAATCTGCATGTTCCTGTGTTCAGATCTTAGCGCCGCGATCATTGTAAGGCCGTCCATTCCAGGCATTCTTATGTCGGTGAAAAGAATGTCCGGCTGATACTTCTCAGTCATCTCCAGCCCCTCTTTTCCTGAGGAGGCTGTCCCTACGACCACGCAGTTATATTTTTCCCAGTCGACGATCTTGCGAAGCCCCTCTACGATAACGGGCTCATCGTCCACGATCAAGACTTTGTACATCTATCATCCCTTTACAGCACCTGCTGTCATACCTTTAATTATATACTTCTGTAAGAAAATATATACCACAATTACCGGTATAATTACCAGTGTAACTGCTGAAGCCATAAGGCCGTAGTTGGTTCCTTCCTTTGAAGTCAGCTCATTAAGAAGCCTTGTGATGGCCTGCATCTCAGGGCGGCGCAGGAAGAACATCTGTGTAAACAGATCGTTGTAGCTCCACAGAAAAGAGAATATGGCTACCGTCACAAATGATGGCTTTCCAAGAGGTACCACGATCCTGAAAAAGATCTGTGGGATTGAGCAGCCTTCAAGGTGAGCCGCTTCCTCAAGCTCCAGTGGCAGCGACTGCACATAGCCCATCAGCACGATGATGGCGAAGCTGATATTACCTGCAACCTGAGGCAGGATAACAGACACCATGTTAAGTATCCAGCTTGATGTATTGGTAATGTGCCAGCTTGTCTCCATGGTATAAACAGGTATGATGGTAGAAAATACAGGAAACATCATTGCTGCAATTACCATGGTGTGACAGAATTTCTTTAGTTTAAAATCAAATCTCACAAGGGCAAAAGAGGCAAGCCCCGCCAGCATCATAACTCCTATAGTTACGCATGCTGAGATAAAGATACTGTTGATGTAGGCGTGGAGGATATCCAGTCTGTCAAAAGCTCTTTTGTAATTGGCCAGTGTAAAGAGATCTCCTACAGGCAGTGCAAAAGAGTTATTAAGGATCTTGTCCTTGGCCTTAAAGGAGTTCTCCAAAACCCAGAAAAGCGGATAGATTGTTGTCAGTGCCCACGCTCCCAAAATAATGTATAAAACAGCAAGGCCCAGTTTATTTCTTTTCATATCAGAAGTCCTCGCTTTCTTTAAATACACGCCTTGTCAGCCTTGAAAGCACAACACCAAGAACTACTATAAGAACAGCCAGTGTTGCACCGTAGTCAACATTCTTGGCCTCCATGGTCTGGTAGTACATGTAGGTTCCTGTAAGGAAGGTCTCCTTAAGAGGCATTCCCTTGGGGAACATAGTCCATGGAAGATCAAATACCTTGAGGGCTCCTGTAACTCCAAGAGTAAGGCAGGTGCAGATGACGTTTCTAAGAAGTGGTATAGAGATGTAGATGACTCTCTGAAATCTTGTTGCTCCGTCAATAGCAGCTGACTCGTACAGCTCCTGGGAAATATTGTTAAGACCGGTTTCAAGGATTACAAAATAGAAGCCCACATACTGCCACACAACAGGAAGCATCATGGTAAATATGGCAAGCCTCTCACCCTTCCAGTCTGTAAGCGTTGTCTTTCCAAAGAGCTCTAAAAACTGATTGAGCATTCCCTTGTCGTACAGGAAGATCAGGTTAAACAGTAGTCCCAGCGCTGTAGCTGAAATTACGATAGGGAAGAAATACACAGTCCTGAAAAACTGTGTGCCCCTTTCAATGTTGTCCACAAGGAGCGACAGTAAAAGAGCTATACCAACCTGTCCCACAATGGTTGCCAGTATCATAAGAACTGTATTTTTAAGTGAAGTCCATACAACCGGATCTGTCACAAGTTTTACATAGTTATCATAAAAAGGCTCATTCCACTTGGTACCATAGGTTCCAAGATTCTTGATCTGCCTGAAGCTTCCATATATGTTTACAAGAAATGGATAATAAAGATAGACCACAAGAAAAAGAAATGCAGGCAGCAGAAATAGCAATACGTATTTTTTGTTCCTGTATATATTAGACATACCCCAAGTCCCTCTTAAAATTCGACCGGCAAATGCTTAAGATTTGCCGGCCGAAAGTAACCCCTCATTAACCTTCTCTAAAAAAGTTACTGAGCATTATAAACGTCGATACCTTCCTGAACTGCATCTGCAGCGGATACGTTGCCAACAACGATGTCAGGCATTCCATCGAATGTAGATACTCTGCAGTCTCCGTTAAAGAGATCCTGAACAGCGCCGGTAAGTGATGTAACACCACTCATCATATCCATAGCCTTAACCTGCAGGGCATTGAACTGAGACTCATCAACCTTAGGAGCGTTCTTAAGAGCTGATGCTGTATGCTGTGCGAATAAAGGAACAACCTCATCACTTGTCATGTACTCAACAAAGCTTACTGCTGCTGCCTTCTTGTCAGGATCTTCCCAAGCCTTGGTTGTGATGTAGTAACCCATTGATAGTCCACCAACAAGATCTGTTGTCTTTCTGTTGCCCTTTCCAGGGAAGTAAGTTACGTCGAAGTGGCTAAGCTTATCTGCATCGATTGTGCTTGGATCATCAGGATCTGACTGGCATGAACCAACAATACCGCCAACCTTCCATGAACCATCAAGAAGGAATGCTGCCTTGTCGTCTGTGAACATAGCAAATGTCTCGTCGTCAGTTGCTGAAAGTGTGTTGTCAGGGAAGAATCCAGCTTCGTAAAGAGCCTTGATATCCTCAAGTCCTGCTACCCACTGAGAACCTGTTGCATCATCTGCTGCGCCAGGGATATTTAAGTGATCAGCTGGTGTCTGCTGATTATAGATTGCAAACTCCCACCAGTAGTGAGGGATATTACCAAGAGCTGCTGCGATTGGTGCATAGCCAGCGTCCTTGATCTTCTGGCAGTCTGCAAGGAACTGATCCCATGTATAATCAGCGCCTGGCATAGCAACTCCAGCATCCTCTAAAACCTTGGTATTAACAAACATTGCTTCCCAGTATCCATTAACTGGAACTGCGTACTTAACGCCATCTGCAGGTGAAGCTGCGATGAGGTCATCGTTCATGTTAGAAGCATACTCAGGGAACTCTGCTCTGATATCGTCAATTGATACAACCTTGCCTGCATTGACGAAGTCATTAGCATCTGCTCCGTTAAAGAAGAATAATACGTCAGGCTCTGAACCTGTCTCAAAGTCTGTGATGATCCTTGTCTTGAAGGTCTCATCTGATGTTGCTGATGTGTCGCTTACTGTGTTGCCTGTAGCTGCTTCCCAGCCTGCAACTGCATTCTTGTAGTTCTGGGCATTGCTGTCCTCACCTGCAAATGTAGTAGTTACAGTGATCTCTACAGGGCCGGTAGCCTCTGTTGTCTCAGCTGCTGGTGCCTCTGCTGCAGGTGCTTCACTCTCAGTAGCAGCAGGCGCCTCTGCTGGAGCCTCTGCAGGTGCTGCACTGCCACAGCCGTAGATGGTAAGACCCATAGTAGCAGCCATAAGTACTGCTGTCAGTTTTTTCATTTTCATACATTCTCCCTTCTGCACGCTGTCCGCGTACAAATACCTTCGTGTCGTTCTGATATTAGAATAACCTGACAGCTCTTTAAATCAGATTGCTGAAATTGTTAATTCTTGACAAATATAGTGCTGATTGTGTTTCCGTTTCCGTCGGGTTCAATAGTAAGGTGGCTCTGTCCGCCGTAGATCATCTTAAGACGCCTGTTTACGTTCCTTATACCGATCCTTGTGGAGCGCTCCTCCATTGGCTTTATATCGATCTCGTCAGTAAGGAGCTCTTTTATCTTGGCCATATCCTCAGCTGAGGGCTCTCCAGGATTGATGATCATTATCTTCATATCAACCTTCTCTCCGTCCCTGGTCCCCTCTATCTTAAGAGCAATGCTCCTTCTGTCATCTCCAGTGTTTCCGTACTCAACCGCATTCTCGATGACTGGCTGTATGATAAGCCTTGGAACCTTCACAGGCAAAAGAGCTTCATCTATCTCTTCTGTGTGGGTGAACCTCTCCTGGTATCTGCACTCTATTATGTAAAGGTACGCATTGACATACTCCATTTCCTCTTCAAGAGTTATGAGGGACTGCCTGTTCCTGTCCATGGTGGCGCTCATCATAACAGACAGCGCCTCGATCATGCTGGACACCTTCTCCTCGCCGTGCATCCTGGCTTCCCAGTTGATGATCTCTAAGGTGTTATTTAAAAAGTGAGGATTGATCTGAGACTGCAGCGCATGGATGTTGGCATCGCGAAGGGCGATCTCCTCAACAAATATCTTGTTGAACTGCTCCGAGAGCTTTTCCGACATCTTGTTAAAGTTCCTGGACAGGTCAGTGATCTCGCCGTTGTTTTCCTTTACCTTGGCCTTAACACCGTAGTTGCCATCTGCGATCTGTTTGGATGCATCTGTAAGGTTTGAAATTGGTCCCGTGATCTTGCTATTAAAGAAGTACATGACCACATATATGAGCGGGATCAGGAAAACCAAAAGGATACAGAAGGTAACTGTTATGCTCCTCTTTTCAAGATTCACCGCTGTGGCATCGTAAGAAACAGCGTAAGTAAAATCTCCATCAACACTTCTCTTAGAGCTTACAACCATCTGCCTGCCGCCAACAGCCGCCATCATAACTTCATCATTTTTTACCGGCACATCAATGCTCTCTGGCATATCCCCTTCGGAAAAGAGCTGCTGCCCCTTAAACATAACGCTCATGCCCCGGTACTCCCAGACACTCTTTACACTTTCAAAAACCTCGTCAGGATTCAGTTCCATTACAAGGACTGCATACCTCTTAAATCCCCTGCCCATCAGGTTTCTGATCATATATACATGTCCGCCCATGGAAAAGAACTCTGTCCTTGTATCAAGGTTTTCCGACATCTTTAGCGCATCATTCTGGACCTGATCCTTAAAAAACCTGATCCTCGAGACGCTTCCTCGTCCTGTGGTGTTACCTGTATAGTAAATTGTCTCCGGTTCATCTATGAATATAAGTGCTGTTATGTCAAAGCTTGGATTGTACTTGTACTGCTCTGCCAAAAAGCCGGTGACGTCATTGTAGAGATTGCCCTCGTCGCCGTCTGTCTGATATCTGGCCCAGGCATCCCTTAAGTACGGAAGATATGATGCATCCTTGGATGCGTCAATACAGTCAGAAAGGCGGAGGATACTTATCTCCGCCGCCTTCTCCATTGATGTTGTTATAAGGCGCTCGCTCTGGCGGTCGATCCTGCCAGATACCACAAGGAGAAACAGCAGCACGATGGCTGTAAGTGGAACAAACCATCCAAGGGCCATTAGCCTTAGCATCTGCCATTTCAACGTGTTTCTGCGCTTCATTGTTCTACCTCTAATCCCAGAAAATCCCTAAAGATCCTGCAGATATCCTCTGCAAGGTCCATATCGTCCATCTCACAAAAGATCCTAAGGAGCGGCTCAGTGCCTGAAAACCTTGCACAAACCCATCCCCCATTTTTAAAGTATACCTTACAACCATCCATATAGGAAGTCTTTAAGGTCTCTACCGGGAACCCTGGCAGGAGCTTATCCTCCATGAGGATTTTCTGGTACTCGCTCTTTTTAGAAGCCTTGAAGGAAAAGTTCTTTTCCACCATGTAAAAGTGTCCAAACTCAGAGCGGATATCATCGTAGATCTGTGATATCTTCCGGCCTGTAACTGCCAGCATCTCTACCAAAAGAGCTGCTGCATACACGCCATCTTTTCCATTTATGTGACCTCTGACAGTAAGACCACCAGAGGACTCGCCTCCAATAAGGGCATTGTGCTCAGTGATCCCTGCAGAGATGTGCTTAAAACCAACTGGCACTTCGTAGCACTCTTCACCAAACTCTTTTGCAATGCGGTCAAGCATGTGAGTGGTGCAAAGATTCCTTACAACAGGCCCCTTCTCGTGTCTGTACTTAACAAGGTAGTAGTACAGAAGCACCAGGATATCATTGGGTGAAAGATATCTTCCCTTGTCGTCCACAACTCCAATCCTGTCGGCGTCTCCGTCTGTAGCAATCCCGATGTCGCAGTGATAATCCTTAACACAGGTCATAAGAGGCGACATTGCTCCTTCATTGGGTGCAGGGAGCTTACCTCCAAAGAGAGTATCGTGACGGCTGTGGATGGTTTCCATCTCGCACCTTGCTGTAAGAAGGATGGTCTTGATGGCTGTCTCACTTACACCGTACATGGGGTCAAGAGCAACCTTAAGGCCTGCTGCCCTGATGGCATCCACGTTGACACGATCAAGGATGTTATCAATGTACTCGTTTATTGGATAGAACTCCTCTATGAGCCCCGCAGCCTTTGCTTCCTCGTAGTCCATGGACTTAACCGGAAGTGCCACCTCTTCTATGTAGCGCTCCACATCTGCAGTTACAGTCTCATCAGCATCTCTTCCCTCTTTGGTAAAGAGCTTGATACCGTTGTAGATTGCAGGGTTGTGGCTTGCTGTCACCATCATTCCGTAGGGAAGATCGTGCTTCATCACATAGAACATTACAAGAGGTGTGGGGCTTGACTTGTTGATAAGGCTGGCCTTTATGCCATTTGCCGCAAACACAACCGCCGCCCACTGCATGGCTTCCTTGGACAAAAACCTTCTGTCGTACCCAAGGACCATACCATAGGATTCCAGATGCTCATCCTTCATCTTGGAGCTGATAGCCTGTGCCAGGATCTGAACATTCTCCTTAGTGAACTCATCGCCAATTACTGCGCGCCAACCGCCGGTTCCAAATTTGATCATTTTTATATCCCCCTCATCCCATTACAACTGTTACTTCATGCTCTTTTCCATCACCTGCTATAAGGATCTTGTCAACCTCTTTGCCGTCTACCCAAATCTCTTTTACCCCCTTCTGAACGTGATCAGGGTTCTCAACTACCACGTTGTAGACATCTCCCCTGAAGGCTCTTCTAATGCTGAAGCCATCCCAGGAAGCAGGGATACACGGGTCAACTATAAGCTCATCAAACTCAGGCCTTACCCCCAGCAGATAGTGAGTAACTGCAAAGTACGCCCAACCACCAGACCCTGTCATAAAGGGGTGATGAGCCCTTCCATAGGTTGTGTGGTCCTTACCGGAAATGAACTGGCAGTAGGAATAGGGCTCAGCCTGCCTTATCTCTATCATGTCGTTCTGATAGTATGGGCAAAGGCTCTTATAATACTCAAAGGCCCTGTTGCCATTACCAACTCTGCACTCTGCCGACCACACCCAGGGATTTGGATGGGAAAAGATACTTGCATTTTCCTTAAGTCCCGGGTAGACCCTTGCAACAAATCCGATATCATCATCTGGCTCTGTGTATGCAGGACCATTTAGCATTATTCCGTAAGGAGTGAACAGATGCTCATAAATTGAATCAAGAGTCTTTTTGCTCTTATCCATGTCTGCTGCTCCAGACAACACTGCCCAGGCATTGGACTCAAGGTGGATCTTGCCTTCCTTATTTTCCTTGGAGCCGATCTTTCGGCCGCTTCCTGTAAAGCCCCTGAGGTACCAATCCCCGTCCCAGAGAATGTCATCAAGGGTGTTCTGAAGGACAAGGAGCATACTGTCATATCGCTCTGCATCATCGTCAAGTCCCAGAAGATCAGAAACCTCCACTATACAGGTAAGTGCTTTGTACAAAAGAAATGACACCAAAGCGCTCTCTCCGCCGCCAAGATTAAGGCAGTCGTTCCAGTCAGCGCGTAGTCCCTTGCAGATACCGTGCTGTCCAGCCTCGTTGTAGGAGAACTCCACAATCTTTTTCATGTGTTCATATACTGTGCCAGATCCGCCATCTGCATAGCCATACTTCTCTCCAAGGAATCCCATGTCACCGGTTTCCTTCACATACTCAGTTATGGTTGGCACCAGCCACAAAGCGTCATCCGCACAGGCATCTGCAAGGCCGTGGACCTTGGATGCTCCTTCAGGCTCCGGAATAACTGTGGGGGATTTGAAGGGCTTTTTCTTGTCCTTATTCTCATCCTCCGGCGCAAACCACCTAGGTTCAAAAAGATGTATTCCATACCCTCTTGTGGTCAGGGCCCTGAGAAGCTCAATTATTCTCTTCCTGCAACCCTCAGGGTTTGATGGGATAACTGTCATGGCGTCCTGAGCTGTGTCCCTGTAGCCCAGTCCTGTTCTTCCTCCAACCTCAATAAAGGAAGCAAACCTTGAGAACATGACATTTATCTCAGACTGATAAAGGGTCCAGGTGTTTATCATGGTGTCAACACCGGCCTCAGGGGATGACACCCTAAAGCTATCCTGTTTCTTTGCCCAGAAGGTCTTAAGCTTTGCATAGGCTCTGTCCATGGCAGCAGGATCAGCATACTTTTCCCGGATCTTTTTTGCCTCATCATATGCACCTTCTCCAAGGAAAAAGAGAAGTCTCTTGCTCTCACCTGGCGCCAGGGTCAGGCACTTACTAAGAGATGCGCAGTGGTTGCCACCTTTTTCAGTGTGGCCGCAGAGCTTCCCTTCTGCTACAGCCTTGGGGCTACTCTCAGTGTTGTAGATACCGATGAACTCATCCCTCAGGCACTCAAATCCGTCAGGCTCAAAGTTTGCAGTAAAGTACTGATATCCCTCTTCCTCGTAGTAAAGGTCATGGATGATGACACCGTCCTTATACTCAGATCCAGCGCAGTACAGGCTCATCTGGAAGTTCTGGTTATCTATCATCACATGGTGAAAAGAAAACTCGGCGTAGGTAAACACGTCAAGCTCCCTTTCCCTGTCGGAGTTATTTTTGATGTTAACGTCCCACACCAGGGCGTTTTCTCCAATGGGAATGCTCATCTTCTGGCTGGCGTGAATACCCTTATAGTCACACTCATAGGTTGTTACGCTCATGCCATGACGACATGTATACCTGGCCTCATCAAGGCTCTTTCCAACCGGCTGCCAGGAGATTGTAAAATAGTCCCCATCCTCTCTGTCCCTTATGTACACATAGTCTCCAGGCCTGTCCATAGGAATGGCATTGCCCCTAAATCTTGTGATCCTGTGGTACTCAGGCGATTTGTAAAACAGATACCCTCCAGCCGTGTGATTGACCACAGCGCACATGTCCTCCACGCCAAGGTAGTTGGTCCAGGAGGTTGGAAGGTCCACCCTGTCTATTACATACTCATCATTGTCCCTGTCAAAATATCCGTATTTCATAACCTCTCCCCATCATTTGATCTACATGTTTTTTGTTCTATGCTTTTAGTTTATGAAAACAGGAAATAAAAAGAATGTCTGTTTTTGGCATATTTCGCAAACATATGCAAAAACCTGACATTCTTTATTAATCGAGAGAAGGCGGGACCTGACAGGCAGGTTCCGCCTTAACCATAACTTTAATCACCTGCAGAGAATCGCTCTGCAAAATGACCTCTCGATCTTATTAATTCTTTTCCTCTCTCTTTCTTGTAAGGAAAAGTGCTGCGCTAGCTACTGCTGCCATAACAAGTACTCTTACGAATGGAGCTGTAGTCTCATCAGCTGTTCCACGTGCTCTGCTTGCACCAAGTACTGCAGGAGCTTCGCCAGCAACGGGCTCTACTCTCTGTGCACCAAGTACCTGACCTGCTGGAGCTGCTGCAAAGAGAACAGGTGCAGGCTCTGTACCCGTAGGTGCATCTGGTGTCACGTCAGGATTAGGACCTGGTTCAGGGTTTGGATTAGGCTGTGGCTCTGGCTCTGATTTATCCCAATCTTCACTTTCCTTTACAAGAAGCATCCTGTGCTCGTCAATCTCACGTCCACCAAGCTCATCTACTTCTGTATCAAAGAAGAATTCTTCTCCTGTTTCTTCTTTAATATCACGAGCAATCTCTGCAAAAACTGCTTCATCATATAATCCTGTCCTAAGCATCACTGATCTAAACATAGGTCCTACTGGTATAATATAGATTGGCTCCTGAATTTCTTCTTTGCCTGCTCTCGTAAAGTAAACAGGAAGATATTTCAATGTAAGTGTAGCTTCACCCTGTGAGTTAAAATCATCAGCTGAAATTTCCTTCTTATACTGTGTTGCTGGAAGATCCTCCTCATCCATTCCATCAAATGAAGAGTATTTATAGTCTATAATAAGATCAGCCTTTCCATCGCCCTTAGGAACAATTTCTACGTGACTTACAGCAATGCGGCTATTCTCCCAGAACTCGAGGTTAAGCTTGTAGTCATTACCCTCTAAAGTAAATGGAATTTCTTTTGCATTGTCCTTGTCCTTTTCCTGAACCGTAAAGTAAAAACTTTCAGTTACTGACAGCTTGTCTTCATGCTCACGAATAACAGTATAGTCATCGTCATCAAGGTAAATGTGATTGTACCAGTCAATATCAACTCTGACCTTATCTTCTAGCTGTGTGACATCGGCACTTATTATGCGATCGTATGCCCTTCTATCGCCCTGGAATACTAGATTATTGTTTTCATCATATACAGAAACAATTGAGAAATCATAATTTGTTTTCTTGCCAGGAACAGTGGTTGTTACAGTTTCATTTTTAGAATCAACTGTACCCCAAACGCCATGCTCAAATTTTACAGAATCATCGACTTTTATGCCCGGTACTTCATTTGATTTAACTGTTCTTGTTACTTTATACTCACCTTTTTTATCTGGAACAATAAACGAATATTCTATAACAAACTTTTTGCCATAATATCCCGGTCCCTTAATTTCTTCTTTGACATCATAGCCTGTAAAAATAACAGTAACTGGTTTTTCTACCATAGTAGGAGGACCAAAGCAACCCCATTCTTTAGTGAAAAAATGCTCCTCTATTTTATCATCCTTTTCCTGTATGGTTGCTTCCCATTTCCAATCATCAGGCTTATCCTTGATCTGGATGGTAGCTTCTTTCTCTTCCGCCATCTTCTTAAGCTGATCCTCAGTGTAGGACTCACCCTGATAGGTATACTCTTTTACAACTGTGTAGTTGGACTTTTGACCACTAAGAGCTAAATATGTTTGTTCGTCAATAAATACTCTTTTTCCGCTAAGATCAACTGTTGAATAAATCTGATCTGTAGTTTCCCATGCAAAGCTGCTGAAAATGTAAGCCTGTGCACCTTCATCACCCTCATTCATTCGCTCAAACTTACCGGTCGTATCATCTATACGTCCATAGAAAATATATGGCTCCTCAGTCCATGGATTGAGCTCTCTTGTATAATAATCTGTTTCAATAACCTGTACTTTGGTGATCTGTTCAGGGCTGAAGTTTTCAGGAAGTTCTAAGACAACATCCTGTCCCTTGCAATTTTTTACTGTAACAGGGTTATTCTCTCCATCTTCAAGATATACTTTTACATCGCCTTCTGTTTTGATTTCTTCAACGTCAACGAAATCGCACTTCTGGTCTTCGCCAATGTCTTCCCTTTCTACTTCCTTATACTCATCAGTCTGGTTTCCTTCGTCATCTTGACTGTACATATCAGAGTAATAGATTTTTTCTGTCTCAATTACAACGATGGATCTGTCAATACTTCCATCTTCATTGACAGTATTAATTGTCTCTGGTTTTTCCTCGTTATTTACTATATTCTCTGCAACTTCTAAAGGAGTAGTTGGCTCTTCTGGTGCCCAGGTAGTTGGATCACCGCCTGTCTCAGCTATTTCTGGCGCCTTGGATTCTCCATCTCCACCATCTTGCTCCTCAGACACGATTTCAGTTTCTCCAGGTACATCTTCTGCAGCAAATGTCGAAATTGAATTTGTCGCAAACAGTGTTGCAGACAATGCTATTGACATTCCCGCCGCCAATAGTCGTTTCCATAACATCTTGTTACTCATAACACATCCCTCCGTTTGTCTCATAAGAAAAAAATTATGGTTCTCTCAGGAAAAGCCAAAAATAAAGCCCCAACAGAGTTTCCTCTGTCAGGGCTTGATGATTCGGGCGTTCCCTACTTAAAATTGTAGTAGGGGGATATTAATTTCTATATGGGTCGGTGGCCATTTAGGTGGTCATTTTTTATAATTCCTTAATATTTTTTTAATTGTTCCCTGCTGGCAAGGCCGTATTTCTGCAGAATAGAGCTTACCTGTTTTTTTACAGTTGAAAGAGAAACCATCTGCTCTTTTGCGATCTCGCCGTTGGTGAGGCCGCGCTTGATCAGTTCCAAAACTTCAATCTCCCTGTCAGTGAGCCTTGGTCCTGCAATACCAATACTGTCAAGGCTGTCAGATAAGTCTTTTGCCATCTTCTCGATCATGATCCTGGCGTCAGGACTTATGGTGAACCTGGCCAGTATCTTTTTTATGAACTGATAGTTTTCCGCAAAGGGCAGATACATCTTATCAGGAAGCCCCATCTCTATTGCTTCCTTAAGTTCGAGCATTGCCTCCTTGGCATTTCCCATAGCCTCATAAGATGCGGCGCAGTAGATCCTGATGTAGAGCGTCGTCAAAATGTTGGGGTACACCGAAGCAAGGCTTATGGCTTGTTGCGACACTCCAATGAGCTTCGTGTACTGCTTTTGTGCAAGGAGATACCTTCCGTAAATGATGTAGGCGTAGGGCTGGATCAGGAAGGATAAGTGATGGGCATCAATATTCCCCTTCTTAAGCCAGGGCCTGATCCTGTCGTAATCCTCTGAGATCATGGCAATATACGCATCCGCCAGGTCATAGGTGTAACGGCTAATATCTTCGTCATCCCTATGGGTCAGCTCCATAAGCCGCTCCTGCGCTTCCGACAAGAGCTCTTTTTTCCCTGTCAAAAGAGCTACTCTTGAAAGCAGCAGCGCTCCGCAGATCTCAACTGAAGTCTGACGGGTGCTCTCAGCTTCAAACATAGCCTTGTAAGCCCCAATCTCAGCTTTGTCATAATTTCCCCAGTTAAGCTCTGCCTCGGCTCTCATTATGGTATTTTGGCCAGTGCCATTTCCGTTGACAAGCCTGGCGTACAGGGGAATGCATTCATCTATCTGCTCAAGCTCCTCTTCAAGCTTTCCCGTCTCTCTATAATACAGGAAAAGTACTGACGGACTTCCAAAAGTAGACGCACATCTAGAGCTGAACATCCTTGAAGGTCTTTTCATAAGCTGCCACGCCCTCTGGTGATGGACCATTATAGCGTCAATCCTGTTGTACAAAAGAAATGACAACAAAAGCTCAAGTTCTCCCTCAAGTTCCTGTTTTTCCTCTTTTGAAAGATCACTATTTACGATATTTTCCCGAAGCATTGGGGCAAAGCGCACGATCTCTTTTGCCTCACCCATCATAAAAGTGACAAACATCATTCCAATGGGCACGTTTGGATGCTTGTACATAAGCTCCCTGTCAGAGTGCTCAACCATGTCCAGTATCATGGGAACCGTATACTCTTCGTTTACCGTATTGAAATCCTTGACGCACAGAGGTAGCTCGTAGATATCTTCCCAGTGGCCAGATAGATACATAAACCTGATGGCCCTCTTGTGGTCAGCACCA